>Ga0207655_1000060_pt1 | contig 260572 bp, 235 predicted proteins | sample KBSM44metaG_FD_184398 | JGI IMG/M metagenome (GOLD analysis project Ga0207655, IMG submission 184398) | Miscanthus rhizosphere microbial communities from Kellogg Biological Station, Michigan, USA - KBS M4-4 metaG (SPAdes) (version 2) | ecosystem: Host-associated > Plants > Roots > Rhizosphere... | reverse complement strand
CGCGCATCACCGGCTGCCGAGCAAGACGGCGTTGTCAGGGGCAACCGGCCAGGGAAGGCCGGTTGAGGCGAGACTAACAGGGACGTTTGTCGTAGCCGACCCGCCCGACAACGCGGGTGCAGCGAGGGTATCCGCGCAGCGGACAGACGGTGTTAAGCGAGGGCGCGGGTGGAGGGGCCGCGCCTTCGGCCCCTCCAATTGCCGTTCATTGCAGTAGCAGAGAAATGCGGGATATTTACGGCAATTCCTCCTGCGCAGAGCGTACAGAGATTGGATAAAAAAATGCCAGTCAGGCTTAACTGACCAGCATTGGCCCTGCGGCGCCCTTTTTGTCAGTTGCAGGCCACCACCTTGATGGCCAGCCCGCCCTGCGAGGTCTCGCGGTATTTGGCGTTCATGTCCTTGCCGGTCTCGTACATGGTCTCTATGACCTTATCCAGGCACACCCGCGGCTCGCTGGTGCGGCGCAGGGCCATGCGTGCGGCATTGACCGCCTTGACGGCGGAAATCGCGTTGCGTTCGATGCAGGGCACCTGAACCTGGCCGGCCAGCGGATCGCAGGTCAGCCCCAGGTGGTGCTCCATGGCGATCTCCGCCGCGATGCACACCTGCGCCGGGCTGCCGCCCATCAGCTCCGCCAAGCCGGCGGCCGCCATCGAACAGGCGACGCCCACTTCCCCCTGGCAGCCCACTTCGGCGCCGGAAATGGAGGCGTTCATTTTGTACAGTGCCCCAATCACGCCGGACACCAGGAAATAACGGCGATAGGAGTTGGGGTTAACCGGGCGGATAAACTGATCGTAGTAGGCCAGCACCGCCGGGATGATGCCGCAGGCGCCGTTGGTGGGGGCGGTCACCACGCGGCCGCCGGCGGCGTTCTCTTCGTTGACCGCCAAGGCGAACATGTTGATCCAGTCGACCACGTTCATCGGATCGATATTGTTCTTGTCGCCGGTCACCAGAATGCGGCGCAGGGCCGCGGCGCGGCGCTGTACCTTCATCGGGCCGGGCAGCAGGCCCTCGGTATTCATGCCGCGTTCGATACCGGCGCGCATCACCTGCCAGACGTCGGCGAAGTGGGCGTCTATCTCGGCCTTGCCGCGCAGCGCCAGCTCGTTTTGCATCACCAGCCCGGACAGCGACAGGCCGGTGTCCTTGCAGTGCTGCTGCAGGTCATGGGCGGAGCTGAACGGGTAGGGCACCGGCGTCGCATTGCCGGCGGACTGGCCGAAATGCTCTTCGTCGACGATAAAACCGCCGCCGATCGAGTAATAAGTCTTGCTGTGCAGCAGGCGTTCGCCGGCGAAGGCGCGGATGCGCATGCCGTTTTCATGCAGCGGCAGGTTGCCGTTGTGGAAGTTCATGCCGCCCTGCGGCGGGAAATCCACCTCGTGGCTGCCGTTGGCGAGCCACAGGCGGCCGCGCTGTTCAACGTCGCGGATAAATTCCGGGATGCTGTCGATGTCCACGTCATGCGGCAGGTTGCCCGCCAGGCCCATGATGATGGCGATGTCGGTGTGGTGGCCTTTGCCGGTCAGCGACAGGGAGCCGTAGACGTCTACCACCACGCGGGTGGTGTCCATCAGCTGTTGGTGGGCAATCAAATCGTCGACGAACTCTTTGCCGGCTTTCATCGGGCCGACGGTGTGGGAACTGGATGGGCCGATGCCAATTTTGAAAATATCGAAAACGCTGACCATGGTCTCGCCTCCTTCTTCAGGTGTCAGGCGGTAAATACGGGAAATGGGGGCGTGCAGGAGGGCCGGCGCACGGGGGCGCCGGCCGGGCGCGATTAGCCGATCAGGCTGAACACGATAGCGGAGATGGCGATCAGGCCCATCACTACCACGAATACGTTGCTGATGTGGCCGCTGTACTTGCGCATGGCGGGCACTTTACGGATGGCGTACATCGGCATCAGGAACAGCAGCATGGCGATGATTGGGCCGCCCAGGGTTTCGATCATGCCCAGAATGCTTGGGTTCAGGGTGGCGACGATCCAGGTGGTCACCAGCATGAAGATGGCGGTCATGCGGTTCAGCTTGGCGGTGCTGACGGTTTTGCCGCGGCTCTTCATCGATTTGGCCACCAGGCCATTGAAGCCTTCACGGGCGCCCAGGTAGTGACCCAGGAAGGATTTGGTGATGGCGACGAAGGCGATAACCGGCGCGATGTACTCGATCATCGGGTTGTTAAAGTGGTTAGCCAGGTAAGACAGGATCGAGATGTTCTGCGCCTTGGCTTCCGCCAGGTTTTCCGGCGACAGGCTCAGCACGCAGCTGAACACGAAGAACATCACGGTCAACACCATCATGATGTGCGCGTAACCCAGGATGCGTGAACATTTCTTCTCGGCGTCCGGGCCGTATTCCTCACGCTTGGCGACGGCGAAGGCGGAGATGATCGGCGAGTGGTTGAAGGAGAACACCATTACCGGGATCGCCAGCCACAGGGTCATGATCAGGCCATGGCCCATGCCGGTGCCGGAACCTGACAGGGAGACGTTTTCGAAGATGGCGCCGGTCCAGTTAGGGATCAGGTACAGAGCCAGCAGCATCAGCACGGCGACAAACGGGAATACCAGGATGCTCATGGTTTTCACGATGGCTTGCTCACCGAAGCGCACGATGGTCATCAGGCCGACGATCAGGATCAGCGACAGGATGGCGCGCGGCGGTGAAGCCATGCCCAACTGGTGGGTGATGAAACTGTCGACGGTATTGGTGATCGCCACACTGTACACCAGCAAAATCGGGTAGATGGCGAAGAAGTACAGCAGGGTAATCAGTTTGCCGGCGCTGATGCCGAAATGCTCTTCTACCACTTCGGTGATGTCTTCACCGGGGTTTTTGCCGGACAGAACGAAACGGCACAGGCCGCGGTGGGCGAAGAAGGTCATCGGGAAGGCGATGATCGCCATGATGATCAGGGGGATCAAACCGCCGATGCCGGCGTTGATTGGCAGGAACAGTACGCCTGCGCCGATGGCGGTGCCGTACAGGCCCAACATCCACATGGTGTCCGTTTTACGCCAGGTACTGGTGGAGCCAGAAGCCGCAGAGGCAATGGTGCCGGTCTGTGTAGTGTCCATAAAGATCTCCGAAGTGAACACGTTAATTTAAAATTATAAAATTAAAGGCAAAAACTTAAGGTTAAACCGTCTAACGCAATTCAGATGACGTTCGGCGGTAAAAATCAGGTGTTGCTTGCGGGGATGGTTGGCGTCCCCCTGGTTTGTTTGTGTTTATTACCCTTGGCGCCGCGCCGGGTAATTCACTAAAAAGACGTCTGCGCCCGTTGGCGATAAAACCGTCAATGCTGCCGAAGGGTCTTCGCCCGTCGATTTTTGTTGGCGGCAAGATAACGATTTACAGTAGAAACAACCGTGATCCTGCTCTCAAATGCGCGATATGTGCAGTTACCTGCTTTTTAATCGATTTTTCGCGCATATGTTGCGCATTTGTGTGAGATTTTGTGCTGAAACCGCTCTCAGTGAAAGGGTATGGTTTATCCGGTGCGTTCAATAATTAACCAGACAAAACGCTGCACTCGACAACAAGCCGAGCAATATATTTTATGCGTGGTTTTGGATCTAGCTAAAAACCCGGATTAAGCAGGTTTAGTGATGCAGATCACATTGTAATTTTAAGTAAAATTGAATTCATCTTATTGTTTTTAAATGTATTTACTAAAAATCACGCTTAATAACTCAGGTAAACTAATTCGTGATTAACCGGATAAAAATGCTTAATCATTCATCATATAAATAGGGCTATTTGGCGATATTTGCTGCATGCAGGTTAAACGGCTGTTGATATTCAATGGGGGGACGTCATACCTGTTTGCCATATAAAAAGCCTGCCGTTGTGCTTAATTCACGCAAATAGACGGCGGTTTAGCTGCTGTGCAAATAATAACCCGGGTGAGCTGTTGCATTCTATTAACCTGATGTTGCATAGGGAGAAGCGAAATCGGCCAACTGATTGCGCATTATTTGCACAATATTGCCGGGACCTGCGGGAGAAAAGATGGGGGCATCGCCGCCGAACGCCGACGGCGGCGGAAGGTTAGAAACGGATGGCGATGGCGTTTTCGCTGAAAAAATCGGCGAATTCGGCATCCGGTTGGCGATCGGTGATCACCCGGTCGAACTGGGCCAGGGGGCCGATGCAGGCCGGCTTGGTTTTGCCGAACTTGCTGTGATCGGCCACCAGGATCTTTTGCTGCGCCATCGCCATCGCGCGGTGCTTCATCTCCAGCTCGTCGAAGTTAAAGCAGGTGGCGCCGTGCTGGAGGCTGAGGCCGGCGGCGGAGATAAAGGCGATGTTCGGGCAGATGTGATCCAGCTCGTTGTGCTGGCCGACGCCGGTAAAGATATAGTTGTTCGGCTTGAATTCCCCGCCGCACAGGATGACCTTGCAGTTGGGTTTGTCCTGCAGCGCCAGAAAGGTGTTCAGCGAGTGGCAGACCGCGGTAAAGGACAGTTCGTCGGCGATGGCGTCGATGATCGCCGGGGTGGTGGTGCCGCAGTCGAAAAACACCGTGTCGTTTTCATTGATCAACGGGGCGGCCAGCAGGCCGATGCGGCGTTTTTCCGTGACCTGCTTGGCTTTTTGGTCGGAGACAAAATAGTTGGTCACGCCGTTGCTGCGCGGGTCGGTCACCACATAGCCGCCGAGCAACACAATGGCCGCCGGTTCTGCGCTGAGATCGCGGCGGATGGTCATCTCCGACACGCCCAGCAGCACGGCGGCTTCCTTGAGGTGGATCTTGTCGGCGCGTTTTAACGCCTGCACTAACCGGTTGATACGTTCTTCGCGCCGCGTTTCCATCTGTCCGCTTCCCACAGGTTTAAGAGATAAAAGAGTGCGTGCTGCCGTTGTTCGGGGCTATATGCAACGATGCGGGGCAATATCGGGCAGCCTGCGCCGCCCGTATTGTCCCGCATCAGATTATCTCGGCGCGCCGGCTACCGGCGCGCTTCAGGCTATCAGTAACTGCCTGCCGCCGCTTGCTCGCCGGAAACGATGGCCACGCCTGAGCTGGTGCCGATACGCGTGGCGCCTGCTTTGATCATCTTCTCGGCGGTTGCGCGATCGCGCACGGCGCCGGAGGCTTTCACGCCCATCTCGCCGCCCACGGTGGCGCGCATCAGTTTGACGTGCTCTTCCCGCGCGCCGCCGGTGCTGAAGCCGGTGGAAGTTTTAACGAAGGCCACATCGAGCTCGCGACACATTTCACAAACCTGAACGATCTGCGCATCGCTGAGCAGGCAGGTTTCCAATATTACCTTCAACGGGATCGCCGCGCAAACCTCACGCACTGCGGCGATGTCGGCTTTTACTTCGTCCAGCAGGCCGCTTTTCAGCCAGCCGACGTTGATCACCATATCGATTTCCTGCGCGCCTGCGGCGATTGCCGCCTTGGCTTCAAAGGCTTTGGCGACGGTCAGGCCTGCGCCCAGCGGGAAACCGATCACCGAACACACTTTCACCGCGCTTTCCTGCAGCAGGTGCGCCGCCAAAGGCACATAGCCGGAGTTGACGCATACCGCATAGAAGTTGTGCTGCTGCGCTTCTTCACACAGCTTGGCGATTTGCGTTTCGGTGGCGTCCATCGCCAGCAGGGTGTGATCGACATAGCTTGCGTAATCAATGTTTTCAGTAGTCATCTCGATTCCTTAGTGAGGTATAGACAAAGCAGGATGTGAGTAATGTGAGAATAGTAACATTACTCGCGCCGCAAACCTAGCTTGTTTTACCGTGCAATAGCTAAATCATTGTTGGGATCGATGTCACAGCTATCACATCAGTCGATTGATAATGTTATTTAACTAACATTGAATACTCAAAAAGACCACAGGGGACAGCAGGATGGATATCGCAGTGATTGGTTCGAACATGGTGGATCTGATTACCTACACTGACCGGATGCCGAACGCCGGGGAAACGTTGGAGGCGCCGGAGTTTGAAATCGGCTGCGGCGGCAAGGGCGCCAATCAGGCGGTGGCCGCCGCCAAACTCGGCGCCAGTGTAATGATGGTGACATGCGTGGGCGACGATCTGTTCGCCGATAACACCCTGCGCAACCTGCAACAGGCCGGCGTGGATACCCGCTATGTGAAAAAGGTGACGGGCGTCTCCAGCGGCGTAGCGCCGATCTTCGTCGATAGCGCCTCGCAAAACCGCATCCTGATCGTCAAGGGCGCCAACAACCACCTGCTGCCGGCGGATATTGAACGTGCGGCCCCGGCGCTGCAAGCGTGCCGGCTGATGATCCTGCAGCTCGAGATCCCGCTGGAGACGGTGTATGCGGCGATTGACTTCGCCCGCCGGCATCGCATTGCGGTGATCCTTAACCCGGCGCCGGCGTCGCGCGATCTGGATATCGCCTATGCCTGCCAGTGCGACTTCTTTATGCCGAACGAAACCGAGCTGGAGATCCTGACCGGTATGCCGGTGGACAGCGAAGAAAATATCCTGCGCGCCGGCCGCACGCTGTTGGCGAAGGGGTTGCGCAATCTGATCATCACCCTTGGCCAGCGCGGCGCGCTGTGGATGACCGGCGATCGGGTAGAACATGTTGCGCCGCTGCAGGTAAAGGCGCTGGACACCAGCGGCGCCGGGGATGCCTTTATCGGCTGTTTCGCCCACGAATACGTGCGCCACGGCGATGTGCCGCAGGCGATGCGCCAGGCTTCGGCCTATGCCGCCTACAGCGTTACCGGCAAAGGCACCCAACGTTCTTATCCCGATGCATCGCAACTCTTTGATTTTATAACCGCTACGCGGCAAGGAAAATAACATGCGCGCTAATATCGTTCAGCAGCCAGACGGCTATCTCGACAGAACGCCGTTGTTCCAGTTCATTTTGCTTTCCTGTCTGTTCCCGCTGTGGGGCTGCGCCGCCAGCCTCAATGATATCCTGATCACCCAGTTCAAGAGCGTGTTCGAACTGAGCGATTTCGCCAGCGCGCTGGTGCAGAGCGCGTTTTACGGCGGCTATTTCCTGATTGCCATTCCGGCTTCGCTGGTGATCAAAAAAAGCAGCTACAAGGCGGCGATCCTGATCGGCCTGACGCTGTATATCGTCGGCTGCATGCTGTTCTACCCGGCCTCGCACATGGCGACCTACACCATGTTCCTGGCGGCGATCTTCGCCATCGCCATCGGCCTGAGCTTCCTGGAAACCGCCGCCAACACCTACAGTTCGATGATTGGCCACCGTGATTACGCCACGCTGCGGCTTAACGTCAGCCAGACTTTCTATCCGGTCGGCGCGCTGATGGGGATTGTGCTGGGCAAGTATTTGGTGTTCCAGGAAGGCGACAGCCTGCAAACGCAGATGGCGGGCATGACGCCGGAGCAGATCCACCAGTTTCGCTTGACGATGCTGGAGCATACGCTGGAGCCGTATAAATATCTGATCATCGTGCTGCTGGTGGTGATGCTGCTGTTCCTGATGACCCGTTACCCGCGCTGCAAACCGCAGAACGAGCGCGGTGAACAGGCCGCCGGGCCTGCGTTGGGAGAAACGCTGAAGTACCTGGCCGGCAACGCGCGCTTTCGCAAGGGCATTGCCGCGCAGTTCTTGTATGTCGGCATGCAGGTGGCTGTGTGGTCGTTCACCATCCGCCTGGCGTTGAATTTGGGCGCTTCCAACGAACGCGACGCTTCTAACTTTATGATCTACAGCTTTATCTGCTTCTTTATCGGCAAGTTTGTCGCCAACTTCCTGATGACGCGCTTCCGGGCGGAAAAGGTGCTGATCGCCTATGCGGCTCTTGGCGTACTGACGTTGGCCTATGTGATGCTGGTGCCGAGCTTTACCGCCGTCTACGCCGCGGTGTTCGTCAGCGTGTTGTTCGGGCCGTGCTGGGCCACCATCTACGCCGGCACGCTGGATACGGTAGACAACAAATACACCGAGGTGGCCGGGGCGATCATCGTGATGTCGATCGTCGGCGCGGCCTTCGTGCCGGCGTTGCAGGGCTACGTCTCCGATCACCTGGGCTCCATGCAGCGGGCGTTCGGCGTGTCGTTGCTGTGCTTCGCCTACGTGGGGTTCTATTTCTGGGGCGAGCTGCGGCATAAACGGCGCGATGCGCGGCAGACGCCGGCCGAACGCGAAACGGCAGGGGAATGGCGATGACAGCGATAATCAACCTAATCCCTGAGCAGTTCGGCGCACAGCCGCGCGAGCTGTACCGGTGCGCCGAGTTTTGCGTCACCGCATTCCGTTACGACAGCGGCATCGCCGCGCTGAAACTGGCCAATAGCCGGGGTTATCTGACGGTGCTGCCGTATTACGGCCAGATGGTGTGGGACGCCGAGTTCGACGGCCATCAACTGAAGATGGAGAACATGTTCACTCAGCCGCGCCAGGGCGAAAGCATCATCGACAGCTACGGCTGCTTCGCCTTCCATTCCGGGCTGCGGCGCAACGGGTGCCCGGCGCCGGAGGACGATCATCCGCTGCACGGCGAAATGCCCTGTGCGGCGATGGATCGCGTCTGGCTGGAGGTGAACGGCGATACGCTGGCAATCGGCGGCAGCGTGGAATATGTGAAAGGCTTTGGCGACCATTATCTGGCGCAGCCGCGGGTGCGGCTGACGGCGGGCAGCGCGCAGTTCAACATCGAGATGCAGGTAACCAACCTGGCCAGCGTGGCCATGCCGCTGCAGTACATGTGCCATATGAACTACGCCTACGTACCGGGCGCCACCTTCCGGCAGAACCTGCCGGGATCGGCGCTGCAACTGCGGGAAAGCGTGCCGGCCCACGTGCAGCCGACGCCGCAGTGGCTGGCCTATACGCAAAAGCTGGCGCAGCGCGGCCACGGCCTGTGCGAACTGAACGAACCGCAGCATTACGATCCGGAGATCGTGTTTTTCGCCGACGAGCTGTCGCAGTATGTCGACCAGGCGGAGTTCTTTATGCTGGCACCGCAGGGCCACCGTTTTGTGACGCGTTTTTCCACCGCGCAGTTCAACTACGGCACGCGCTGGATATTGCACAACGGCGATCAAAAAGTGGCGGCGTTTATTTTGCCGGCGACCTGCAGACCTGAAGGCTATCTGGCGGCGAAACGGGCGGGCACCTTGCTGATGCTGGAAGCGGGGGAAACGCGGGAGTTTTGCGTCACCACGGGCGTGGTGTGATAAGCAGGGGCGGTAACGCCCCTGTCATATTGTGCGGTTATTCTTTTACCCAACCTTTGCGGATCGCGAAGGCAAAGACGAAGCGGTACAGGCGCGCCAGGCGATCGGCGATGATGTCGCCAAACAGGTTCCACACCAGTTGGGCGAACAGGCAGCCGACCAGGCCGAGCAGGAAGCCGCCGACCATGTCCAGCGGCCAGTGCACGCCGAGATAAACGCGTGACCAGGCGATGCCGGCGGCGACGATCATCAGCAGCACGCCGGACCATACGCGGTGCCAGAATACGAACGCCAGCGCAAAGGTAAAGATGGCGGTGCCGTGATCGCTGGGGAAAGAGCTGTCTGGCGCATGGGCGAGGAAGGTATAACCGACGCCGGCGACGAACGGCCGTTCGTGCGGCAGCAGCATGCCGATAGTCGAGGCGGCGAGCATGGCGAACAGCAGCGCGATTGTCGTCTTGGCGACCACTTCACGCTGTGAAACCAGCTGGCTTTGCGGCCCCCACAGCCACAGGCCGACGATCAACAAGGGGACTATGGCGATCAGATCGCGCGCCAGGAAGGTGGCGAAGTCGATAAGCCACTCGGGGGACGCCGGGGTTGCATTGATCCAGGCGAAAAGAACGTGATTCAACTGCTCCATAACTTTTACCTCGTCTGACGGCGGTAATAGCCGCTAACCGTCCAATAAATAGCCAATTGGCTGAGCCAAACCCACCAACCCGCCCACAGGTTATGGGTAAGAAAATGTGCGCCGCGCATGACCTGGCCAAAGCCCATCAGCATGCCGAGCGCGATGCCGCCGAACCAGCACCAGTAGGCCAGGCGCGGGCGCTGCGGATAGAACAGGAAAAACAGCGCCATCACCGCAAAGCCGCTGGAGGCGTGGCCGCCGGGGAAACAACGTCCCGGGCCGGAGAACGCCGGCGCTGCGCCTAACAGCGGATAAGACATCGCTTTGCCGCCGTACTCGATCAGATCCCAGGGGCACGAATGCGCGCTGGTGGCTTTAAGCACGCCGACCACCAGGGGGCCAATGCCGATCAGCAACATGCTGACGATCAGCCGCGGGCTGCGGCGATAAATACCCCACAGCAACGCCAGCACCGCGCCGGCAATCACCAGCAGCTTCAGCAGGCGATGGTTGATCAGATCCAGCCAATAATTGTTCTGCCACGGAAAATGCCCGCTGGCCGGGTCGAACCAGTAATTACTGATGGCCCAGTCCAACTGCTCGTTGCGCGACAGCCAGAGAAACAGCAACCCGCTGACCAACAGGCCAAAAGCCTGCCAACGGTAAAAGGATGTCGGCAGGGAGTAAATAGCAGTCGTCTGAATGTGGGGGGCCGTTGAGGATTGATTTAATGAAGCTTTTGAATTCACGTGCAGGCTCGGTAGCTGAAGGGTATCCGGCTACTGTAATCATTCCGCCTTAAGAAAACCTTAGTCTCCCCCGGGAAAAAGTCATATCCGCAACCGTCGCTTTCAGCTAAGGTAAACGTTTGCTTTTTATTGGGATGATGCGGTGATGAAGAATAAAACGATTGTTTTGCTGCTGGCCGCTGCGGGCGCCGCCTTTTCGCCATTGGGCTATGGGCAACAGCCTGCGGGGCCGATTGTGGTGCAGGGGGCGATGCCGGTGGAGGCGGAGCGTTTCGCCCAGCGGCTGGAAAACCCGCGTGAAGAGCAGATTGGCGGCTGGCGCTTTTGGCATGGCACCGTCGACGGTTATCCGGTAGTGGTTTCCGAAACCCTGAAGGGCATGTCTAACGCGGCGGCGGCTACGGCGATTGCCGCTACGCAGTTCCACCCGGTGGCGATCATCAACCAGGGCACCGCCGGCGGCCACGATCCTGCGCTGAAGGTATATGACATCGTGTTGGGCAAATACTCGGTCAATTTGGGCGCGTTTAAAACGCCGAACAAGGCGCAGGGCGAGGGCAGCGATTCGCGCCAGTGGCGGCCGATGGATCTGCTGGCCTCGAAAGGCAGCGCCGGCGAGGACAAGAACGCCCACAGCATCCGCCAGTTCCCGGCGAGCGGGCAACTGCTGGCGATCGCGAAAAGCGTGAAGGGCAGCTATAAGCAGGGGCGGGTGGTGGAAGGGGTGATCGGTTCGGCAGACGTGTGGAACAGCGAGCTGGATCGTATTCGCTATTTCCGCGATAGCTACCACACTTCGGTAGAAGAGATGGAGACCGCTTCCGCTGCGCAGATCGCCGCGGCGTTCAATATCCCGTTTGTCGGCATTCGCGTGCTGTCCAACAACATCACCAATCAGGGCAAATACGATCCCCAGACCGGGTTGGCGTGCCAGGACTATGTCTACCAGGTGGTGAAGGCCTACATCGCCAAAACTGCAGCTCACTAAGGCATTGCTCTGCATAACAGGAAATGTCAGGCGATTGTCACTGACAATCACCTATTGTAAAGAAGATTAAACCTGTGGCGGCGCCAGCTGTAGTGTATTAGTTTATAGACGGATTATTTGATAAATCGTAGGGATAAAACATGAACAAGGCATCCGTTGTATTTTCCGGCCTGCTGATGGCCGTTTCCGCCAGCGCCATTGCGGCCACCTCTGCAGAAGACGCCGACATCAGCAAGCAGCCGCTGGAAAAGGTCGCGCCTTACCCGAAAGCTGAAAAAGGCATGAATCGCCAGGTGATCTACCTGCCGAAGCAGGAACATGAAGAGAACTTCAAGGTTGAGCTGCTGATCGGCAAAACGCTGGAAGTGGACTGCAACCGCCATATGATGGGCGGCACGCTGGAAAGCAAAACCTTGTCCGGCTGGGGTTACGACTACCTGGTGCTGGAAAAACTGTCTGCGCCGGCGTCCACCATGATGGCCTGCCCGGAAAACACCAAACAGCAGAAATTTGTCGCCGCCAACCTGGGCGACGCCGCGATGCAGCGCTACAACAGCCGCCTGCCTATCGTGGTGTACGTGCCGAAAGACGTGGAAGTGAAGTACCGCGTGTGGAAAGCCGAAGACACCCTCAAGCAGGCGGAACAGAAGTAAACCCGCCTTACGAAGCCGGGGATCGCCCGGCTTCGTATTTATCCTGCTTTTTAGCCTGCATCTTGATGTTTATTAAATATAAAACCCAGCGTCGGCAAATCAGGTACGCTATCTAGCGCGCTGGAAAGTCGGCCTAACCTCTGCCTGAACATCAATAGGGTTTAGATTAGCCGCTTATTAGGCTAACGGCGAGATTCGCTTAATATTTTTACGGCGAATGTCGTTAAAATACAGCCCATTATCCAGCGTTGGATCCGCGAGAAAGATGGCTTTATTTTTAAGAAGTGTGCAATGGTTCCAGCGGAAATGACTATTATTGCGTTGATTAAGACTCCGACCGTTATTTGTGTCATGCCAAGAACTAAAGATTGAGTGAAGATACTGCCATGTTCTGGAGTGATAAATTGAGGCAATAATGACAAGTAAATGATTGCAACCTTGGGATTTAATAAATTGGTCAGGAGCCCCATCATGAATAGTTTCTTCGGCGTTTCTTTGGGCAGCCCATTGACCTGAAATGATGACTTTCCGCCAGGGCGTACCGCCTGCCAAGCAAGCCACAATAAATAAATAGCACCTGCTATCCGCACGGCATCATAAGCATAGGGAACCGCCATAAAGAGTGCCGTTATACCAAATGTTGCGCAGACCATGTAAAAGACAAAGCCTAGAGCAACGCCACTAAGTGAAATGAGTCCAGCAACACGTCCTTGGAGGATAGAACGAGAAATGAGATAAATCATGTTTGGGCCAGGTATTAGCGCCATACCAAGTTCAATCAGAGCAAATGCTAAAATATTATGAATTTCAGGCATATATTTCCTCAATATACAGCTCGTTCATGATACGAGTTCGTAGGGTATCTGACACATGACCTTCTTTCAAATCCGATGGATCATGAGCGCCTCAACCGGTGGCAACAATAACACCCGGGCAGGAAAATATTGTCCATAAAAAGTGCATAAAAACTAACGATTGGTTGATGCGGCCTATCATCATAATTATTAATGAGGAAAAGTAAGAGGATTACGCTACTCAGGATAGTCCATGAACAAAGTGCGATTTGATGAAGATTTTGTAATGTTGTAACAATTGCAGGCTATCGCTATCGGGTAACTTTGTGATTTTCAGTTGGTTTTTTATAAGGCTATTTTTTAAGACAACAAAAAACCCGATAATCTTGAACCTAAAAGGCGGGATTATCGGGCTCCACAAATTGGGGACATCAAAGAAAAGCAGTGGCACTAATTCAGACTGCCCCCCGCAACGAAAGTTCTCTGCGGCGATAAAAAAATCAAAATATTTTTACCGCCGATTCATCTCCGCTGCTTATCAGTTACCCGGCGATCCCCGGCCACAGCACCACGATCAGCGAACCCGCGAGGGTTAACAGTACGTTAGCGATGGCGTAGGTGCCGGCATAGCCCAGCGCCGGGATATTGCTGCGTGCGGTGTCGCTGATGATCTCCATCGCCGGCGCACAGGTGCGGGCGCCCATGATGGCGCCGAACAGCAAGGCGCGGTTCATGCGCAGCACGTAAGCGCCGAACAGGAAGCAGATGATCACCGGCACCAGGCTGACGATCAGCCCGGCGATCAGCATCTGGCCGCCGACCGCGCCCAGGCTGTGGCCGATGCCGGCGCCGGCGCTCAGGCCCACGCCGGCCATAAACACCATCAGGCCGAATTCTTTCACCATGTTCAACGCGCCCTGCGGGATATAGCCGAAGGTCGGGTGGTTGGCGCGCAGGAAGCCGAGCATGATGCCGGACATCAGCAGGCCGGCGGCGTTGCCGATGCCGAACGAGAAGTTGCTGAACTGGATGGTTATCTGGCCTATCAGCAGGCCGATGATAAAGAAGGCGCAGAACGCCAGCAGATCGGTGACCTGGCTGTGGATCGAAATAAAGCCGATCTTCTCCGCCACGCTTTTCACCCGGCGCGCATCGCCGCTCACCTGCAGTACGTCGCCCTTGTTGAGCACGATGCTGTCATCGATGGGCATTTCAATCTGGCTGCGGATCACCCGGTTGAGGAAGCAGCCGTGGTCGGTCAACTTCAGCTGGCTCAGGCGTTTGTTCACCGCGTTGCTGTTCTTCACCACGATCTCTTCGGTGACGATGCGCATGTCGAGCAGGTCGCGATCGAACACTTCCTTGCCGTTGCGGAAGCTCGGGTCCAGGCGCGCATGGGCGTCCGGGTAGCCGACCAGCGAGATCTCGTCGCCCACCTGCAGCACCGCGTCGCCGTCGGGGTTGGCTAAAATGCCGTTGCGGCGGATGCGTTCAATATAGCAGCCGGTCTGGCGATAGATGCCCAGCTCGCGCAGGTTCTTGCCGTCGGCCCAGGCCACCAGCTCGGGGCCGACGCGGTAGGCGCGGATCACCGGCAGGTACACCTTGCGCTGGCTGTCGGTGTCCAGGCCGCGCTCGCGGGCGATCTGTTGGGCGGAGGTAGACAGATCCTGGTGCTGCAGCTTCGGCAGGTAGCGCGCGCCGAAGATAAGGCTGACCAAACCAATCAGATAGGTGAGGGCGTAACCGAGGCTCAGATGGTCCTGGGCCGCCAACAGCGCCGGGCCGTTGACGATGGTGTTACGCAGCGTATCGCCGGCGCCCACCAATACCGGAGTCGAGGTCATTGAACCGGCCAGCATGCCGGCGGTCAGGCCGATATCCCAGTGGAACAGCTTGCCGAGGCCGATGGCGATCACCATCGCCGAACCGACCATCACCAGCGCCAGCATCAAATAGTTTTTGCCGTCGCGGAAGAAAATCGAGAAAAAGTTAGGGCCGGCTTCCACCCCCACGCAGAAAATAAACAGCATAAAGCCGAGATTCAACGCTTCGGTGTTAATGGCGAAGTGTTGCTGGCCGAGCAGCAGCGAAACCACCAAAACGCCAATGGAATTACCGAGTTGAACGGAGCCCAGACGGACTTTACCGAGGCACAGCCCCAGTGCGAGTACCACGAACAGTAACAGAATGTAGTTACCGTTTAACAAACTAGCGACGTTTATGTTCACGGAGGATAACTTATTGTTTACCAGTAAGTGCTTGATTTGGATGACTATAAGATATAAATTCAGCCATAAAATGACGTCATAAATAACTCACCAGCGGAAGGCGATTCGAACCATCGATCGGCGGCGTTTATTCTAGTCGCTCTGGCGCGTGACAGCCAGCATAAAGCTGATTTCCTGCGCCGCCGGGCGCATTTAACTCTCTTTTGACCAAGGAAAAAGTTCAGTTCAGCGTTGCCGGTTGGCGGCAAGGCGTCACCTGTTTTGTGACACGGCTGATTTTAATTGATGCGGTGATGGGCAAGGGGGAGCGTTCGCATGGTGAGTTATCGATATTGGCTGGGGATTTTAAGCTGTTTCCTGCTGTTCAGTTTGCTGTTCCTCGGCCAGCAGAGCGGCCTGTTCGGCAGCACCGACCACGAGCACCACGGCGAGACCGGCCTGCTGCTGTTCGTCATTCCCGGCGCCATCGCCAGCTATCTGTCGAGCCGCAAACGCCTGCTGTGCCCGCTGTTAGGCGCCCTGTACGCGCTGCCGCTATGTTTGGCGATCCGCCATTTCTGGCTGACGCCGTCCTATTCGTTCTGGCAGGAACTGGCCTACGCCACCAGCGCGGTATTTTGGTGCGTGTTCGGCGCCATGCTGATGCTGTGCGCCCATGCGTTGCAACAGCTGTACCGCGGCGAGCGGCAATAAAAAAAGGCGCTCTAAGCGCCTTTTTGTCGTTCAGCCTGCGGCTTACTGGAACAGATTGAGGTTTTCTTTGGCGTAGGCTTCAAAATCAGTGCAGCCGCCAATGTGTTTCTCGTCCAGGAAGATCTGCGGTACGGTTTCAACCGGTTTGCCGACGGTTTTTTCCAGATCGGCCTTGGTGATGCCTTCAGCGTGGATATCAACGTAACGGAAGTTGAAATCGTCGCGTTCTTCAGTCAATTTTTCCGCCAACTCTTTAGCACGGACACAATAAGGACAGCCCGGACGCCCGAAGATTACTGCAAACATGCAACGCTCCTTAATTTGATATTCAATGAATTACTCGCAATCGCAACGACATTCTGTCAGCCCCAAAAGACCCAAGCCTGCCCATCACCCGCGTTAATGCCGCTTACTATGCCCGTTGAGCTGATGAAAAAAAAGCAGGAATTACCTGTTAATCTGATTCATGTAACCAATTGGTCTGCCGGGGCTGTCGTCGCCGACGGGAATTCACTACACTGTGGGCAGAGCCTCTGGAGAAGAAAAATATGCGTTCATTCGGTGACTTACCGCGCCCGGTGTTGGTGCTGGAGGGCCTGGGCATGGTGCTGCTGGTGCTGGCCTATCTCGGCATTCACGGCCATCTGCAGTTGCCGGGGTGGCTGGCATCGCAGCAGGCGGCGGTCGGCATGATCTTCCTCGGCGTGGCGATGATGGTGCCGGCGGCGGCGTTTTTGGTGTGGCGCGTGATGCAGGGCTTCGGTCCGTTGATGCGCGGCGGCCTGCCGCCGGAAAACGACCGCCATAAGCCGCAGGACGACGACAAGTCGAAAAATAATCAGGACCGCGATCCGCGCGCCTGAGTGCGGCGGCCGCTTATCCGCCTGCCGGGCAGGCGTTTGCCTTTTTGGGGTGACGAGTGAAAATTGCCATTCTTTCGCGCGACGGAACGCTGTACTCATGCAAGCGGCTGCGGGAAGCGGCGGAGGATCGCGGGCACAGCATCGATGTCATCGATCCGCTCTCCTGCTATATGAACATCAACCCGGCGGCGCCGACCATTCACTATCGCGGCCGCCAGCTGGATCGCTACGACGCGGTTATCCCGCGCATCGGCTCCGCCATCACCTTCTACGGCACCGCGGTGCTGCGTCAGTTTGAGCTGCTCGGCAGCTATCCGCTGAACGAATCGGTTTCCATCACCCGGGCGCGCGACAAACTGCGTTCGCTGCAGCTGCTGGCGCGGCAGGGTATCGATCTGCCGATAACCGGTTTCGCCCATTCGCCGGACGACACCGGCGACCTGATTGAGCTGGTGGGCGGCGCGCCGCTGGTGGTGAAACTGGTGGAGGGCACTCAGGGCATCGGGGTGGTGCTGGCGGAAACCCGCCAGGCGGCGGAGAGCGTGATAGACGCCTTTCGCGGCCTGAACGCGCACATTCTGGTTCAGGAATACATCCGCGAAGCGCAGGGCAGCGACGTGCGCTGTCTGGTGGTGGGCGGCCGGGTGGTGGCGGCCATCGAGCGGCAGGCCAAGGCCGGAGAGTTCCGCTCCAACCTGCACCGCGGCGGCACCGCCCGCAAGGTGAGCATCACCGCCAAGGAGCGGGCGATAGCGGTGAAAGCGGCCGCCACGCTGGGGCTGGACGTCGCCGGGGTGGACATCCTGCGTGCGGCGCGCGGCCCGCTGGTGATGGAGGTCAACGCTTCGCCGGGGCTGGAGGGGGTGGAAACCACCACCGGGCTGGATATCGCCGGCATGATGATCGAATACATCGAGCTGCGGGCGCGGCCGGGATTCAGGCTGAAGTCGGGCGGATAAGCCGGTTGGAACGCAACTTTTTCTCGCCGTTAATTATCCTTTTAGTGAATTAAGCCGCATTGATCGTGGCGCATCGGGTGAATATTCCGTAAGCTATGCGCCTTTTCGCGTTTTGAATATTGTGAGGCTGGTTATATGGATTCACTCATTGTCCCTGATTTGGCGCTGCTGCGGCGCTGGCTGGATCAATCGGGCATTTCTTTCTTTGAGTGCGATTCCTGTCAGGCGCTGCACCTGCCGCACATGCAAAACTTCGACGGCGTGTTCGACGCCAAGATCGATCTGGTGGACAACGTGATCCTGTTCTCGGCGCTGGCCGAGGTGAAACCGACCGCCTTGATCCCGCTGGTGGCCGATCTGAGCCAGATCAACGCCAGTTCGCTGACCATCAAAGCCTTTGTCGACATTCAGGACGACAACCTGCCGAAACTGATCGTCTGCCAGTCGCTGAGCATCGCCGTCGGCGTGACGCTGGAGCAGTTCACCCACTTTATGCAGCAGGGCGAAGAGCAGATCTCGATGGTGATCCTCGAGGCGCGGGCGAACGATCTGCTGTTTATGGGCGACGAAGAAGAGAACCCCGCTGGCGCCGAGCGCCAGCCGATGCTGCACTGATCCCCGCTGTACATTATGCGTGCCGCTGTTTCGGCGGCATGCTGCCGTTATTCCCCTCCGCAATAATATATTCTGCATTTTGCCCGCTGTTGCCAGATATTTCTCGTCGTTTGTGCCGTTAATGGCGTATCACATAGAGAAAAACTGCATAAAAAATCGATAAAAGGCGTTTTTTACCCTGGAGGCTGGCGGGTTCCGGCCGCAGCGGTTATGCTGCTGATTCTGCTAAGGGCTTGCGATTCCCCTTGTGACCACGCGGGCTGGGCAGCTGAAAAAGGCTTATGCAATCAACTGCATAGCCATTCAATCCGCGGTTGCAACGATTGCGCTCGATCAGGAAAGGTTTTGTATCGTCTCGCGATACAAGTTCAATTCTATGATTCACCCCTGTTTTGGAGGAAGTTACGGATGGTCACCCAACGTAAAAAGTGGTTATCGGGTGTTGTTGCCGGCCTGCTGATGGCCACGTCCGTCACAGCGTCAGCCGAGGAAAAAACGCTGCACGTGTATAACTGGTCCGACTATATCGCGCCGGATACCTTAGCCAAATTCCAGAAAGAAACCGGCATTAAAGTGGTGTACGACGTCTTTGACTCCAATGAAGTGTTGGAAGGCAAACTGATGGCGGGCAGCACCGGTTATGATCTGGTGGTGCCTTCATCCAACTTCCTCGAGCGCCAGTCCAAAGCCGGCATCTTCGAGCCGCTCGACAAGAGCAAAATGCCCAACTACAAAAACCTTGATCCCGAGATGCTGCAACTGGTGGCGCATAACGACAAGGACAACAAGTTCGGCATCCCTTACCTGATGGTGACCACCGGCATCGGTTATAACGTCGACAAGGTGAAGGCGGTGCTGGGCAAAGACGCGCCGGTCAACAGCTGGGATCTGATCCTCAAGCCGGAAAACCTCGAGAAGCTGAAAAGCTGCGGCGTTTCCTTCCTGGATGCGCCTAGCGAAGTTTATGCCACCGTGCTGCACTACCTCGGCAAAGATCCCAACAGCACCAACGCGGCGGATTACACCGGCGCAGCCAACGATCTGCTGCTGAAGCTGCGGCCGAACATTCGCTACTTCCACTCCTCGCAGTACATCAACGATCTGGCGAACGGCGACATCTGCGTGGCGATCGGCTGGTCCGGCGACGTAATGCAGGCGGCCAACCGCGCCAAGGAGGCGAAGAACGGCGTAAACGTGGCCTATGCGATCCCGAAAGAAGGGGCGTTGACCTACTTTGACATGTTCGCCATGCCGGCGGATGCCAAAAACAAAGATGCCGCTTACCAGTTCCTGAACTTCCTGCTGAAGCCGGACGTGATGGCGGATATCAGCAACCACGTCTACTACGCCAACGCGGTGAAGGACTCAACCCCGCTGGTGAACGCGGAAGTGCGCGACAACCCGAACGTGTATCCGCCGGCGGACTTGCGCGCCAAGCTGTTTACGCTCAACGTGCAATCGCCGAAGCTGGACCGGGTAATTACCCGCGCCTGGACTAAAGTTAAAAGCGGGAAATGATGCGCAGGGCTCAGCATGCTGAGCCCAATGCCATACCGGCAGGCGGGTGATCCCCGCCTGCATTGCCATTTTGGGCCATGGCAATCGCCGTGGTTTTTTGTACTGCTTTACGCCGGAGATCACCCCGATTGAACGACGCTATCCCTCGTCCTCAAGCCAAGTCGCAGAAGGTTTTCACCCCTCTGCTGGAAATCCGTAACCTCACCAAAACCTTCGACGGGCAGAACGCGGTTGAAGACGTCAGCCTGACCATCTACAAGGGCGAGATCTTCGCGCTGCTGGGGCCGTCCGGCTGCGGCAAGTCGACGCTGCTGCGCATGCTGGCCGGCTTTGAACAGCCGACGGAAGGGCAGATTGTGCTCGACGGGCAAGATATGTCGCACGTGCCGCCGTACCAGCGGCCGGTCAATATGATGTTCCAGTCTTACGCGCTGTTCCCCCATATGACGGTGGAGCAAAACATCGCCTTCGGCCTGAAGCAGGACAAAATGCCGCGGGCGGAAATCGCCGATCGGGTGGCGGAAATGCTGTCGCTGGTGCATATGCAGGAATACGCCAAGCGCAAGCCGCACCAGCTTTCCGGCGGCCAGCGGCAGCGGGTGGCGCTGGCGCGCAGCCTGGCCAAGCGGCCGAAGCTGCTGTTGCTGGACGAGCCGATGGGCGCGCTGGACAAAAAGCTGCGCGACCGGATGCAGCTGGAGGTCACCGACATCCTTGAACGCGTCGGCGTGACCTGCGTGATGGTGACCCACGATCAGGAAGAGGCGATGACCATGGCGGGGCGCATCGCCATCATGAACCGCGGCAAGTTTGTGCAGATAGGCGAGCCGGAAGAGATCTATGAGCACCCGAACAGCCGCTTCAGCGCCGAGTTTATCGGCTCGGTCAACGTGTTCGACTGCGTGCTGCAGGCGCGCCACGACGACGCGCTGATCCTGCAAAGCCCGGGCCTGCGCCATGCGATCAAGGTCGATCCGGACGCCTCGGTGGTGGACGGCGTGCCGATCCAGGTGGCGCTGCGGCCGGAAAAAATCATGCTGTGCGAAGAGGTGCCGGAAGACGGCTGCAACTTCGCGGTGGGGGAAGTGGTGCATATCGCCTACCTGGGGGATTTGTCCATCTACCACGTGAAGCTGCACAGCGGCCAGATCATCAGCGCCCAGCTGCAAAACGGCCATCGCTTCCGCAAAGGCATGCCGACCTGGGGCGACGAAGTGCGTCTGTGTTGGGAAACCGACAGCTGCGTTGTGTTGACGGTGTAGGTGAGACGCTGAGGAGTAACCCTGATGACAATGCTTTCTGAACGCACGCCGCCGGAGCCGCCGGCCAAGCCGCACGGCGGCCTCAAGGCGCTGTTCCAACGGCTGCAGATGGCGCACGGCCGCAGGCTGGTGATCGCGTTGCCGCTGCTGTGGCTGATGCTGCTGTTTATGCTGCCGTTCCTGATCGTGTTCAAGATCAGCCTGGCGGAGCTGGCGCTGGCGGTGCCGCCTTATACCGATCTGATGAGCTGGGCGGACGGCAAGCTGGACATCGCGCTCAACTTCGCCAACTACCTGCAGTTGGCTGACGATCCGCTGTATATCGACGCTTACCTGCAGTCGCTGCGCGTGGCGGCGGTGTCTACGCTGTGTTGCCTGATCATCGGCTATCCGTTGGCCTGGGCGGTGGCGCACAGCAAGGCCTCGACCCGCAATATTCTGCTGTTGCTGGTGATCCTGCCGTCCTGGACCTCGTTCCTGATCCGCGTATACGCCTGGATGGGGATCCTGAAAAACAACGGCATTCTGAACAACTTCCTGCTGTGGCTGGGGGTGATCGACCAGCCGCTGGTGATCCTGCACACCAACCTGGCGGTGTATATCGGCATCGTTTACTCCTACCTGCCGTTTATGGTGCTGCCGATTTACACTGCGCTGACCCGGCTGGACTATTCGCTGGTGGAGGCGTCGCTGGATCTGGGCGCCCGGCCGCTGAAAACCTTCTTCAGCGTGATCGTGCCGCTGACGCGCGGCGGCATTATCGCCGGGTCGATGCTGGTGTTCATTCCGGCGGTGGGCGAGTTCGTGATCCCGGAACTGCTTGGCGGGCCGGATAGCATCATGATCGGCCGCGTGCTGTGGCAGGAATTCTTTAACAACCGCGACTGGCCGGTGGCCTCGGCGGTCGCCACCATCATGCTGCTGTTGTTGATCGTGCCGATCCTGTGGTTCCACAAGCACCAGAACAAGGAAATGGGGGGGCAGGGATGAACAACTTGCCGGTAGTGCGCTCGCCGTGGCGCATCGCGATTTTGGTGCTTGGTTTCACCTTCCTGTACGCGCCGATGCTGATGCTGGTGATTTACTCGTTCAACAGCTCCAAGCTGGTGACGGTATGGGCCGGTTGGTCCACTCGCTGGTATACCGAGCTGTTCCACGATTCGGCGATGATCGGCGCCGTTGGCCTCAGCCTGACCATCGCCGCGGCTTCGGCCACCGCTGCGGTAGTGCTCGGCGCCATTGCCGCGGTGGTGATGGTGCGTTTCGGCCGTTTCCGCGGCTCGACCGGCTTCGCCTTTATGCTGACCGCGCCGCTGGTTATGCCGGACGTCATTACCGGCCTGTCGCTGCTGCTGCTGTTCGTGGCGATGGGACATGCCTTCGGTTGGCCGGCGGAGCGCGGCATGTTCACCATCTGGTTGGCGCACGTTACCTTCTGTACCGCTTACGTGGCGGTGGTGATCAGTTCGCGCCTGCGCGAGGTGGACAGGTCCATCGAAGAAGCGGCGATGGACTTGGGAGCGACGCCGCTGAAGGTGTTCTTCGTCATCACTTTGCCGATGATTGCGCCAGCGCTGGTTTCCGGCTGGATGCTGGCGTTTACCCTGTCGCTGGACGATCTGGTGATCGCCAGCTTTGTCTCCGGCCCGGGGGCGACCACGCTACCTATGCTGGTATTCTCCAGCGTGCGTTTGGGGGTTAACCCGGAAATCAACGCGTTGGCCAGTTTGATCCTGCTGGTCGTGGGCATTATCGGCCTGATCGCCTGGTGGTTTATGGCGCGCTCGGAAAAACAGCGATCGCGCGAATTACAACGGGCCGCCCGTAGCTGAGCCGCAACAAACCTGCTATTTTTGAAACTATTGTTATTGCAACTAGTTAGCTGGTTTTATATACATTACCTGAATTGGTTGTGTGTTGTTGTGGAACAGGGATATGTCAGAGATGCTGAAAAGCAGGCAGGGGATGGGATCGGCTTCAGACGCGCCTGTGCCGGTGATGGTGGCCGGCACGGCGATGGTGGCCATCAAGTGCATCAGCGTGCTGTTGCTGCTGGGGGAACTGGGCGTCGACGGCGCCCAGGAGTTTGTTAACACCAGCGCGCAGGCCTGGGATTCCACCTTTATTTTTCTGGCCGGCCTGGTATTGCTGTGTCTGCAAATCAGCTGCGGTTTTGCGGTAATGCGCGGCCGCAACTGGGGGCGCTGGGGCTATGTGGCCTGCCAGTGCGTGGTGGTCGCCTACCTGCTGCTGGCTACCATCGGCAGCCTGTTGCCGGAAGTGTTCACCGTGGAAGGGGAAACCAGCGGGCAGATCCTGCGCATCTTGATTTTGCAAAAGATCCCCGATGCGGTGATTTTGGTGCTGTTATTCGTTCCTGCCGCCAGCCGCCGGTTTTTCGCCGCCGGCGGTTGAGACTTTGAGGGCGCAGAGTGCTAGAATCTGCGCCCTTAATTCTTCATCCTGAACGCAGAGTACTCTTCATGCATTGCGCTTTGTATACGGCGGGCACCTGCCGTTCCTGCCAGTGGCTGGAAAAGCCGTACCCACGGCAGCTGGCCGACAAACAGCATCACCTGCAATCGCTGCTGGCCGGGCGCGCCGTTGCGCAATGGCGGGAGCCGGTGGCAGGGGAGCAAAGCGCGTTCCGCAATAAAGCCAAGATGGTGGTCAGCGGCAGCGTTGAACGCCCGCTGCTCGGCATGCTGCACCGCGACGGCACGCCGGCCGATCTCAGCGACTGCCCGCTGTATCCCGCCAGCTTCGCCCCGATGTTCGGCGTACTGAAAAGCTTTATCGCCCGCGCCGGGTTAACGCCCTATAACGTGGCGCGCAAGCGCGGCGAGCTGAAGTATCTGCTGCTGACCGAAAGCACCCTTGGCGGCGGCGTGATGCTGCGCTTCGTACTGCGGTCGGAAACCAAGCTGGCGCAGCTGCGCGCCGCGCTGCCCTGGCTGCGGCAACAGCTGCCGCAGCTCCGGGTGATCTCCGCCAATATTCAGCCGGTGCACATGGCCATCATGGAAGGGGAACGCGAGATCGCGCTAACCGATCGCCAGGCGCTGGAGGAGCAGTTTAATCAGGTGCCGTTGTATATCCGCCCGCAGAGCTTCTTCCAGACCAACCCGCAGGTAGCCGCCGGCCTGTACGCCACTGCCCGTGACTGGGTGCGGGCGTTGGGCATCGACAGCATGTGGGATCTGTTCTGCGGCGTCGGCGGCTTTGGCCTGCACTGCGCGCAGCCGCAAACCCGCCTGACCGGCATCGAAATCAGCGCAGAGGCGATTGCCTGCGCGCGCCAGTCGGCGCAGCAGCTGGGCCTGCAGCAGGTCGATTTTCAGGCGCTGGACTCAACGCGTTTCGCCACCGCTGAAGGCCATGTACCGCAGCTGGTGCTGGTCAATCCGCCGCGGCGCGGCATCGGCCAGGCGCTGTGCGAGTATTTGAACCACATGGCGCCGGGCTACATCCTGTATTCCAGCTGCAACGCCGAGAGCATGGCGAAAGATATCGATATGCTGCCGGGCTACCGCATCGAGCGGGTGCAGCTGTTCGACATGTTTCCCCATACCGCGCACTATGAAGTGCTGACGCTGCTGGTGCGCAACTGACTGATATAAGGCCCGGTTGAACGGGCCTTATGATTTGCGGGGTTTACTGCGGGAACCATTTGTCGTTGATGGCTTGGTAAGTGCCGTCGGCCTTGATGGCGTCCAGCGCGGCGTTCAGCTTGGCCAGCAGCGCCTGGTTATCCGGGCGCACCGCGATGCCCAGGCCGGTGCCGAAGTATTGCGCATCGGTGACGTGTTCGCCGACCGGCGCCAGGCCGGGGTTGTTCTTCAGCCATTCATTCACCACCGCGGTATCGCCGAACACGCCGTCGATACGGCCGTTTTTCAGCTCCAGAATGGCGTTCTGGTAACTGTCGTAGGAGACGGTGTTGATTTCCGGGTGCTTGTCCTGCATGTATTTCTGGTGGGTGGTGCCGTTTTCCATGCCGACTTTCTTGCCCTTCAGATCTGCCAGCGAACTGAACTTGCCTTTCTGGGCGATAACGACCGCCGAGTTGGCGTAGTAGGGTTGGGTGAAGGAAACCTGCTTGCTGCGCTCCGGCGTGATGTCCATACCCGAGATCACCGCATCGTATTTTTTGAATTTCAGCGCGGCGATCAGGCTGTCGAACGCCTGGTTGGTGAAGGTGCATTCCACCTTCATCTGTTTGCACAACGCATTGGCCAGATCGATATCAAAACCGACGATCTGGTTGCTGGCGTCCAGCGATTCGAACGGCGGATAGGTGGCGGAAGAGGCGAAGCGAAGGGTGTCGGCGGCGCCGGCGTTAAAGGCGATCCCAGCCAACACTGTCGCGGCCAGCAGTAATTTTTTCATGCGTAGTGCTCCTGTCTGTATTCAGAATGTCGTTATCTCGCCATCGCTTGATTTTACTGATAATAACCAGAGGGTTTTCGCGAATGTGCCGGAAGATAACCATGCCATTGAGTGAATTGATATGCAATGTAAATGATTAAAAATTGCTATGGGCATAAAAAAGCCCCGTACTGAGACGGGGCTTCGACAGGGGCGTCTTGCCTTCAGTTGCGGCGTTCGAACGCCAGCGCGCGGCGCTCGACCAGCCGCATCAGCAGCGTCAGCAGGCCGTTCACGCACAGGTAGACCAGGCCCGCGGCGCCAAACACCATCACGTCGTAGGTGCGGCCGTACATCAGCTGGCTGTAGCCCATGACCTCCATCAGCGTAATGGTGTAGGCCAGCGAGGTGCTTTTAAATACCAGCACCACTTCGTTGGAGTAAGACGACAGCGCGCGTTTGAAGGCGAACGGCAACAGGATGCGCAGCGTCTGTTTGCGCGACATGCCCAGCGCCTCGCAGGACTGCCATTGCCCGGCGGGGATCGCCCGCACCGCGCCGTAGAACAGCTGGGTAGTGTAGGCCGCGCTGTTCAGCGCCAGTGCGATCATCGCGCACAGCCATGGCTGCGACAGCAGGTTCCACAGCCACGGATAGTCGCGGATCGACGGGAACTGGCCGGGGCCGTAGTAGATCAGGAAGATCTGCACCAGCAGCGGCGTGCCGGTAAACAGCGTGATGTAGATTTTCACCAGCGGCGTCAGGATCGGCGTTTTCAGCGTCAGGATCACCGTCAGCAGCAGCGACAGCGCCAGCGCCACGATCAGCGCGGCGAGGGTCAGCGTCAGGCTGGTGTGCAGCCCTTTGACGATTTCCGGCAAATACTCAAGCATCAGGCTGGCCCCCGCTCAAAGCGCGTGGTGCGCAGCTCGATCCGTTTGATGACGTACTGGCTGAGCAGGGTGACCAGCAGATAGATCGCCGCCGCAATCACGTACCAGGTAAAAGGCTCCTGGGTGCGGGTGGCGATGCTCTTGGTCTGCAGCATCAGGTCGTTCACGCTGATCAACGACACCAGCGCGGTGTCCTTCAGCAGCACCAGCCATTGGTTGCCGAGGCCGGGCAGCGCATGGCGCCACATCTGCGGCATGATCAGGCGGAAGAAGATCGCCGCCTTGCTCATCCCCAGCGCCTGGCCGGATTCCCACTGCCCCTGCGGCACCGCTTTCAGCGCGCCGCGCAGCGTTTGCGAGGCGTAGGCGGAATAGAGCAGGGCCAGGGCGATCACGCCGCACAGGAACGGGCTGACTTCGAAGTTATCGATAGCCAGCTGGATAGGCAGCTGGAACAGGCCGAGGTTGAGGGTAAAGCCGTCCGACAGCATCAGCAGCAGCTGCGACGAACCGAAATAGATGAACAGCACCACCAGAATTTCCGGCAGGCCGCGCAGCAGGGTCACCCAGGCGGTGCCGAGCCAGCTCACCACTCGCCAGCGGGAAGACTCCCACACCGCGAACAGCATCGCCAGGATCAGCCCGAGGATCAGGGCGCAAACGGCAAGGCCGACGGTCATGCCGGCGGCGCTTGCGAGAGGTTGAAATTCATTCATCGGGGCGTATTACTGCTGGAACCATTTTTTGTAGATGGTTTCATAGGTCCCATCCTGCTTGATCTTGTCCAGGGCGGCGTTGAACTTGCCCTGCAGCTCGGTATTTTTTTGACGCACCGCGATGCCCAGGCCGGTACCGAAGTAGTCTTTATCGGTAACCTTGTCGCCCACCGCCGCCAGCGCGGCATTTTGTTTCAGCCACTCGTTGACCACCGCAGTGTCGCCGAATACCGCGTCCACGCGGCCGTTTTTCAGATCCAGAATGGCGTTCTGGTAGCTGTCATAAGGCACGGTAGTGATTTCCGGGTGCTTGTCGGTCAGGTATTTCTGGTGAGTGGTGCCGTTCTGCACGCCCACTTTCTTGCCTTTGAGCGCGGCGACGTCGGCCACCTTGCCTTTCTGGGCAACAAACAGCGCCGAGTTGTCATAGTACGGCTTGGTGAACAGCACCTGTTTTTCGCGCTCCGGCGTGATATCCATACCGGCCATCACCGCATCGAAGCGTTTGAACTTCAGGCTGGGGATCAGGCTGTCGAACGCCTGGTTGGTGAAGGTGCAGTCGGCCTGCATTTCTTTGCACAATGCGTTGGCCAGATCGACGTCAAAGCCCTGGATCTTGTTGCCGGCGTCAATAAATTCAAACGGAGGATAGGAGGCTTCGGTAGCGAAACGGATAGTTTCGGCTGCGGAGGCGGAAACGCTGATGCCAGCCAGAACGGCGGCGATTATTAGTTTTTTCATCGCAAACTCCCCAAATTACAGCAAGTTAAATTTTTAGTGTGATAAGTAGTTGGCAAACTCGGTGGTCTGCGGCTGCGTGAAGTGGCTGCTGTCGCCCTGTTCCACCACGCAGCCGTTTTCCATATACACCACGCGGCTGGCGGTTTTGCGCGCCACTTCCACTTCGTGGGTCACGATCACCTGGGTGATGCCGGTGCCGGCCAGTTCGCGAATGATGCTGACGATCTGCGCGGTGATTTCCGGATCCAGCGCCGCCGTGGGTTCGTCAAACAGCAGCACCTGCGGTTCCATCATCAGCGCGCGGGCGATCGCCACACGCTGCTGCTGGCCGCCGGAGAGGTGCAGCGGGAAACGATCGGCAAAGTCGGTGAGGCGCAGGCGCTTCAGCAGCTTATCCGCACGCGCCATCGCCTGCGCCTTGGTCAGGCCCAGCACGCGGCAGGGGGCTTCAATCAGATTTTGCACCACGGTGAGGTGGGGCCACAGGTTGTATTGCTGGAACACCATGCCGACGTTCTGGCGCAGTTCGCGGATGGATTTTTCACCCGGCGCCTGCTTGAAGTCGAACTGATTGCCGGCGATCTGCAGCTGGCCTGAACGCGGCATTTCCAGCAGGTTCAGCACCCGCAGCAATGAACTTTTCCCGGCGCCGCTTGGACCAAGCAGCACCAGGGTTTCCCCCGCTGGGCAATCCAGCGTGATGTCAAACAGCGCCTGATGCGCGCCGTAATAGCAGTTGATACCGTTAAGTTGAATACTCATGCGCCAGAATTGAATAGACATTGATGCCGCGAATGTTAACTTCCACAGAATACTTATGCAATCTTTGTGCGTTAAAATTTATGACCGTGCGGCGGGACAGTAAAAGAATAGCACAAGATATCGCGACTCAGGCTGGAGCAGGGGATTTGTGGCGCAGGCTGTGAGATGCGTAGCGAAATTTTTTAAGTTGGCGGAAATTTGTGCGGCTGCGGAGCCTTTGCCGCACTGCCGGCGCCGCGGGGCGCCGGCCTGTGAAGCGGATTACTGGTTTTCCAGCACCTGGCGCAGGCTGCCGCTGGCGGCATGCGGCGGCACGTTCAGGTAACGGACGTCGTCCACCACCCAACAGGTGCCTTCGCGCACCATCAACACTTCATCCTGCCAGTTGACCGCGCTGCCGCCGTCTTTCTGGTAGCTCAGCGCCACGCGCAGCGGGATGTTTTTCGCATCGGTATTGGGAATGGTAGAGGCGCTGGCGACGGACGCGCTGGTCGGGCCCTGGGCATTGCCGGAGAACAGGTCGCCGGTCACCTGATGTTTACCCGGGTTCTGGCCGGCGCTGAGCAGATCCTGATACAGCACCTGGCTCAGGTAAGGTTGCAGCTGCGCCAGGCGGGTGCTGTCCGGCAGGCTGGTGGCGGAACCCTGCTGAATGCGCAGATCATAGAACTTCTGTGCGACCGTATCCGGGCCGCCTTCCACACAGCTGCCGCTGCGGGTGCCAATATCCTTGAATGCCGGCTCTACGGTGGTGCAGGCACTCAGCAACAGCGCTAGAGGAAAAACAGCCGCAATAGTTTTTGTTTTCATCTTATTACCTTATGTGAAAGTCTCTACCATGAAGACCGATAGCTTACAGTATAAATGCGTTTTTTGGCCTTGCATTCGTACTGCGTGCCATTGCATCGCCGAACATAATGCCAAATTTCTGGTCATAGATGTGTTGAATTAATCAAACAAGGAACTCTGATGCAGCTTTCAACCACCCCGACCCTGGAAGGGTTTACCATTACCGAATACTGCGGCGTTGTCACCGGTGAAGCGATCCTGGGTGCCAATATTTTCCGTGATTTCTTCGCCGGCGTGCGCGACATCGTCGGCGGCCGATCCGGGGCTTACGAGAAAGAGCTGCGCAAGGCGCGGCAGATCGCGTTTCAAGAGCTGGAAGAGCAGGCGAAGGAGCTGGGCGCCAACGCGGTGGTCGGCATTGATATCGACTATGAAACCGTCGGTAAAGACAGCAGCATGCTGATGGTGACCGTCAGCGGCACCGCGGTGAAGGTAAGCCGCTAACCCCGTCCCAAACGCCCCGGCCTGCACCGGGGCGCAGTCGTTTCTTACGGCACCTTGTGCTCTTCAACCTTCACCGGGCGTTGTTCCTGCGGTTTGGCCACCTGTTCCTGCCGATGTTGAATTGGCAGCAGGTGCGGCTGTTGCTGCGGTGTCGGGGGCTGATGCGGGATCGGGCGCACGGGTTGTGGCATCTGCGCTGGGCGTTCCAGCGCCGTCGCAGGGTGATTGAAAACTCTGGCCGGCGCCGCCGGCGGTGCGGCGACATGCTGCACCGCTGCGGGCATGGTCCGATTTTCGGCCGGGTGCGCCGTTGCGGCTTTTACCTCAGGGCGCGTCGGCGTTGGCGCCGGGTGAATGAGGGCCGGCCCGTTCATCTTCTGCTGGAGGTGGGCCGGCGCAGCGGCCGGGTGTTGCGGCGCGGCCGCCGGCGGAGCGAAGTGCGGCTGCGGCGTTGGCGCGGCGTTGTATGTCGGATGGGCTACCGGCGGAGCGAAGTGCGGCGCCGGATTGGCGGTGGCGTTATTGTAGTTGTTCACCGTATTGCTGCGGTTCACATTATTGTATTGATTGATATTGGTGACGCGGTTAATCACAGTGGTCGAATGCGAAATATAAGGCGCATTGTTGTAAACCACCGGCTGGCGCCGGTTGTTCCAATGCACATCCCAGCTGTGCCAGCCGTTATTGTGCTGATTGATCAAGGCGCCGACGGCGATGCCGACGCCGAAGCTGATCGCCCCGGCCGCCAGCATATCGCCGCTGCTGTAGCTGGAGTAGGTTTGATAGCGGTAGTCAGGGTAGGCCGGCACCGGTTCACCATAGGCCACCCAGGGATCGTAATGCGGCACGTAGATCACATCCGGCTGGCTGGGCTCAATCACGATGGTTTGCGCGGGGGCGGCCACCAGGGTTTGCGGGTAGGGCTGCTGCGCGGCGGGCGTTATCACCACCCGCTGCTGCGGCGACGTTTTCAGCGTGCCCTTGCCGGCCGCGCGTTGGCGCATTACCTGAATGGCGTTCATCACGTCGGTGGGGTCGTTGAGGTAAGCGCTGCCCAGCGCGGTGGTCCAGGGGCGGTTTTTCGCCATCTGATCGAGCACGTCAGGGAACTGCACCAACCCGCGCACGCTGGGATCCCAGGGCTGCGCGTCGGCCGCATTGGTCAACGCCGCCGGCGGTAGCCCGCGGTTTTGCGCCAGCCAGGCGTCGGCGGCGCCGATTTGGTCGGGATAACCCGCGCCGGCCAGCACCTGGGCCAGCAGTTTGTCGGGAAACAGCGCCACCGGGCTGACCAGCTGGTACAGTTGATCGGCGCTGAGCGGCGTATAGGTCGGGGTATTGGCCGCCGGCGTCGCCGGTGCCGCGGCGCCCATTGCATTGGCCACCGTTTTTTGGTCGCAGCCGCTGAGCGGCAGCATGGCGACGCAAATCAACCAGGCCAGGTACCTTGGTTTGAACATGTTGGACTCCGCATTTCAGCGCAGGGGATACTTTGAGGCTATCATGGGGAACATAGGGCGCCAGCCGGCAGCAATACTCGCTTGCACTTCGGCGGGCTCTGTCATCATTTATGGATTAACTTGATTATTGGATACAGGTTAATCAACCTGAGTTACAAATCACGGACGCAAATCAGGGGGACAAGTGAAGATTTGGCCAGGGATATTCACCGCCGCGCTGCTGGCGGGATGCCAAAACCCTCATCAGGGCACCACCGTCGATCGCGGGGATTACCAGTTGGAAACCCTGCATCAGGCGCAGGGCGCCGATCGGCGGATTCGTTTTCTGGTGATGCACTACACCGCGGAAGATTTCCATTCCTCGCTGAAGACGCTGACCGACGAGCACGTCAGCGCGCACTATCTGCTGCCGGCGCACCCGCAGCTTGAGCATGGCAAGCCGACGGTCTTTCAACTGGTACCGGAGGAAATGCGCGCCTGGCATGCCGGAGTCAGCGGCTGGCGTGGCCGCAGCAATCTGAACGACACCTCGATCGGCATCGAGATCGTCAATCGCGGGTTCACCCGCAGCATGCTGTTTACCCATTGGCAGCCCTACACGGCGGAGCAAATTGCGCTGTTGATCCCGCTGAGCCGCGACATCATTCGCCGTTACGGCATTCAGCCGCCGGACGTGGTGGGGCACAGCGATATCGCGCCGCAGCGCAAGCAGGATCCCGGCCCGCTATTTCCGTGGCAGGCTCTGGCCGAGGCCGGCATCGGCGCCTGGCCGGATGCCGCTGAGGTGCAGCGCCTGCTGGCCGGGCGCGACAAACATGCGCCGGTGCCGATGGCGCCGCTGCTCGCCAGGCTGGCGCGCTATGGTTATGCGATAGATCCGGCGTGGGATGTTAGCCAGCAGCGCAACGTGCTGGCGGCGTTTCAAATGCATTTCCGGCCCGACGATTTTCGCGGCGAGCCGGATGCGGAGAGTGAAGCGATCGTGGATGCGCTGCTGCTGAAGTACGGCGCGGCGCGTTGATTACAGGCCGTGCAGCTTGCCGTGTTCTTTCAGCCAACGGGCCGTGCGCGCAATGCCTTCATCCAGTGAGACGATCGGGTGGTAGCCCAGTTCTTGCCGGGCGCGGGTGGTGTCGAGCGTCAGATCGAAATTGAGTTTGGCGACGCCGTAATGGGTCAGCACCGGTTCCTTTTCGCTTTTGCTGCCCAGCCGCTCCATGCCGCGTGCCATCATGTCGAGCATGGGGTAAGGCACGGAGCGGATGCGGCACTTCATGCCCAGGTCGTCGATCAGCTGTTGCACCACGCTGCGCAGCTGGCGCGGCTGCTCGTTGGTGATGTTGTAAGCGCGGCCCGACGGCGTGTCTTCTTTTTGCGTCGCCAGCCACATGGCGTGCACCGCATTTTCCAGGTAGGTCATGTCCACCAGCGCCGCACCGCCGCGTGGCAGCAGCAGGTTGCCGTAGCGTTTGATCATCTGCAGCAGGCGCGGCAACATCACCTTGTCGTGCGGGCCAAACAGCCCCTGCGGCCGCAGGATGGTAAAGTGGGTTTGCGGGTTGGACAGCGCCAGCTGTTGGATCACCTGTTCACCGGCGGCCTTGCTGCGCGCAAACTCGTTGGCGTAGCGCGCCGGGCGAAAATCCTCACCGACGTTGCGGTGGTGGTGATAGTCGAAGTAAATCGCCGGCGAAGAAATGTGAATGAACTGCGCAACGCCATAGGCTGCGGCCCATTCCCCCAGGCGGCGGGTGGCGCGCACGTTGGCCAGTTCGAAGGCTTCTTCGGTACCCCAGGGGGAGGTAAAACTGGAGCAATGCCACAGCACGTCGACGTCCATCAACATCGCTTTGGCCTGAGAAGAAATCAGGTTGGTGAGATCGGCATGGATGAACTCCGCACCCATTTTTTCCAGTAGGCTGCCCATCGCCTGGTTGCGACCGGTGGCGCGCACTTTTATGCCCTGGCGGCGGAGATATTCAACGGCGTTACGGCCTAACCCACTGGTTGCACCGGTGACCAATACCTTCATAACGGACTCTATTCTCACCAAAAATCAGAATGCCGGGGGCCGTTGTGGGCGCCCCGGCAAATAAGATGCCATTCTTGCGGGATTTTGTGCGCTATGCAATCGGAAAGGGACTAACCACAGCGGTAAACTGTGCGGTTGATCGACAAATGAACGACGGCTAGGGCTGATTCCGATCCTGCTGTTGCGCCAGCGCGGCGATGCGCTTCGCCATGCCGCGGAAAATAAACCGGTGAGCCGGCATCATGGCGAACCAATACAGCAGGCCGCTGAAGCCGGCCGGGTGCCACCAGGCGCGGACGTCCAGGGTGCGGCGGTCGCCATGGTCCTTGATGGTGAAGCTCAGGCGCCCAAGCCCCGGCGCCTTCATGCCGAACAGCAGCGCCAACTGGCGTTGGGGAACGAGTGTGATCACCTTCCAGCCGTCGACCACATCGCCCAGCGCCAGCGTATCGCGCGGTGGCCGGCCGTAAACCACACCGTTGCCGATCATGTCGTCCATACGGGCGCGGATCTGCCACAGGATATTGGCGTAGAAATAGCCTTCCTCGCCCCCCAGCTGTTGCACTACACGCCACAGGGCCGCGCTGGAGGCCTGGGTTTCCAGCGTGCAGCCGGCCTGCTTGGGGTAGTAGCCGTAGCCCGGCCGCCAGCGCGCCTGGGCGGCCGGATCGTAACCCCAGTCGGCGGAGTCGACCACCTCGCGTTCGCGTTGCAGCGTCGTCGCCACCGCCTGCTCGAAGGTGTGCAGCCGCTGCGGGATCAATGCCTGCAGCGGCCGGCCGTCGGCGGGCAGATCGTGCTTCAGCCCCTGGATCAGCGCGCGGGCGATGGACGTGGGCACCGAGGTGATCAGGCTGATGAACCACACCGAGATCAGGCGCGTCGGCAACGGGACAGGGATCAGCCAGCGCCGTTTGCCGCTGATGGCGATAAAGCGTTCGAACATCGTCTGGTAGCTGAGGTATTCCGGCCCGGCGACGTCGAAAATACGGCTCTCCTGCGCCGGGTGTTCCAGCAGATCGGCCAGATAAACCAGCAGATTATCCAGCGCCACCGGCGAAGATTTCGAACGTACCCAGCGCGGCGGCGTCAGCAATGGCAGGTTATAGACCATATCGCGCATGATCTCGAAGGCCGCCGAGCCGGGGCCGACGATAATGCCGGCGCGCAGTTCGGTCACCGGAATACCGCTCTGGCGCAAAATCTCGCCGGTCAGCCGGCGCGCCGCCAGGTGCGGCGAACTGTCGTCGGTCGGCTGCAGTGCGCCGAGAAAGAAAATCTGTTTGACGCAGGAGCCGCGCAGCGCATCGCGCAGGTTTTCCGCCGCCTGCCGCTCTTTCTCGATGAAGTCATCGCCGTCGCTCATGGCGTGCACCAGGTAGTAGAGGCTGTCTATTTCCCACAGCGCCGCATCCAGGGTTTCCGGGCGATAAAGGTCGGCGTATCGGCAAGTGACCCGTGGCCAGTGCCGTTCTTCCAGCCATTCGATGCGTCGCGCGGCGGCGGTGATTTGGTGGCCCTGTTCGATCAGGTGCGGGATCAGGTTTTGGCCAATGTAGCCGCTGGCCCCGAGAACCAGCACACGTTGAGGTGTCATCAGTCCGCCTTATGCGGTGAGAGTGGCAGCATGGCCACAGGATGCCAAACTCAGGGTTTAAATGCACTTTTTGTGTGGATATATCGCAGTTGCATCCGTCGTCGGGCAAGGCGACACTACGCGCCTTTCATTAGCCGAAAATCGAATGCCATGAGACTCAATGTAATTTGTTATGTCCTGCTGGGCCTGGCGCTGGCCGCCAGTCTGTTTTTCCCGCACCCGATCATGATGTGGCTGCTGTTGGCCAACGTGCTGACTCTGGTGATTTACGGCTGGGACAAGCTGGCGGCGATTAAGGCGTGGCAGCGGGTGCCTGAGGTCACGCTGTTGCTGCTTGGCCTGGCGGGGGGATGGCTGGGAGCGCTGGTTGCGCAGCAGCTGTTCCGTCATAAAACCCAGAAACAGCCGTTCAAAACCTGGTTTGTACTCAGCGTGGCCCTGAACCTGGCGGCGACGCTGGCCCTGTGGTATTGGGTGTACGGCCGTTGGATCCTCTGAAACCGGGGCGCCGTGCGGCGCCCCTGCGCATCAGGCCTGCTGTTGCAGGAACGTCCGCCACAGCTCGACCAGCTTCTGCAGATCCGCTCTGCTGACGTCGAGATGGGTCAGAATGCGCGTCAGCGGGCCGCTGCTGATCAACACGCCGCGCTCGCGCATCCACGGACCCAGCCTGGCCGCCAGCGCCGGCGGCTGGCGCAGATACAGCACGTTGGTCTGCGCGCCGGGCGCGACAATCTCTACGCCGATGCTTTGCAACTGCTGTTCCAGCCATTTGGCGTTATCGTGATCGTCCCGCAGCCGGGCGACGTTATGCTCCAGTGCGTACAGGCCGGCCGCTGCCAGAATGCCCGCCTGGCGCAGGCCGCCGCCGGTCATTTTGCGCCAGCGCAGCGCACGCTGGATAAACGCCTCGCTGCCGCACAGCAGTGAACCGACCGGCGCACCCAGCCCTTTCGACAGGCAGATAGTGAAAGTATCGCAATACTGCACGATCTCTTTCAACGGCACATCCAGCGCCACTGCGGCGTTGAAGATGCGCGCGCCGTCGATATGCAGCGCCAGATTATGCTCGCGGGTAAACTGCCAGGCCTGTTGCAGGTAGGCCTGCGGCAATACTCTGCCGCCGAAGGTGTTTTCCAGGCTCAGCAGCCGGGTGCGGGCGAAATGAATGTCGTCGGGTTTGATGGCGGCGGCCAGCTTGTCCAACGGCAGCGTGCCGTCCGCATCCGCCTCGATCGGCTGCGGTTGGATGCTGCCCAACACCGCGGCGCCGCCGGCTTCGTACTTGTAGTTGTGCGCCTGTTGGCCGACCAGATATTCATCGCCGCGCTGGCAGTGGCTGAGCAACGCCACCAGGTTGGCCTGGGTGCCGCTGGGCAGGAACAGCGCGGCCTCTTTGCCCGACAGGCGAACCGCCTCCGCCTGCAATGCGTTGACCGTCGGGTCATCGCCGTAGACGTCGTCGCCGACCTCGGCGCGGGCCATCGCCTCGCGCATGGCGGCGCTGGGCCGGGTCACGGTGTCGCTGCGTAGATCGATAAACATACAACTCCTTTATCCCCTTCATCTTTCAAGCCGCAGCGTTGTTGGCTACACCTGCTTATCGCTTGGCTGCAACCTGAAATCTATTGGGGATAGCTGTCAGTGATGGGAAAGAGGATACGATTATTAACGCAGCCAGTTGGTTTTCGCCAGCTCGACCACTTCGTCGCCGCGGCCGTTGATGATGGCGCGCAGCATATACAGGCTGAAACCCTTGGCCTGCTCGAACTTGATCTGCGGCGGCATCGCCAGCTCCTGCTTGGCGGTGACCACGTCGAGCAGCGCCGGCCCGGGGTGCGCCAGCATCTCTTGCAGTGCACCGTCCAGATCCGATGCTTTCTCCACCCGGATGCCCTTGATGCCGGCGGCGTTGGCGATCGCCGCAAAGTCCGGGTTATGCAGATCGGTGCCGTCGGTGAGGTAGCCGCCGGCCTTCATCTCCATCGCCACAAAGCCCAGGACGCTGTTGTTGAATATCACGATTTTCACCGGCAGCTTCAGCTGAGCCAGCGACAGAAAGTCCCCCATCAGCATGGTGAAACCGCCGTCGCCGCACATGGCGATCACCTGTTTGTGCGGTTCGGTGGCCTGGGCGCCAATCGCCTGCGGCATGGCGTTGGCCATCGACCCGTGGTTGAACGAACCGAGCAGCCGGCGCTTGCCGTTCATCTTCAGGTAGCGGGCGGCCCACACCGTCGGCGTGCCGACGTCGCAGGTGAACACCGCGTCGTCGCTGGCGTAATGGCTGAGCTGCTGCGCCAGATACTGCGGATGGATTGGCTGATCGTCGTTGGCGGTCGCCAGCCCGTCGAGATCCTTGCGCGCGTTGCGGTAGTGCTCCAGCGCCTTGTCGAGAAACGCCCGGTCGCTTTTCGCTTCGAGCTGCGGCAGCAGGGCGGACAGGGTGGTGTGGATATCGCCCACCAGCGCCATATTCACCGGGCAATGCGCGCCGATGCTGCCGGGGTTGATATCGATTTGAATGATGTTGGCATTGGTCGGGTAGAAGGCGCGGTACGGAAACTGGGTGCCGAGCAGCACCAGCGTGTCGGCGTTCATCATCGCATGGTAACCGGAAGAGAAACCGATCAGGCCGGTCATGCCGACGCTGTAGGGGTTATCCCATTCGATATGCTCCTTGCCGCGCAGCGCATGCACCACCGGCGCCTGCAGCAGCTCGGCCAGCTTGACGACCTGGTCGTGCGCCCCGGCGCAGCCGCTGCCGCACATCAGGGTGATGTTCTTCGCTTTGTTCAGCACTTCCGCCAGCTTGTTGAGCTCGCTCATCGGCGGCTGCACCAGCGGCAGCGCCGGGGTGTGCCACACCATGGCGGCGTCTTCCGGCGCCATGCGCAGCGCCACATCGCCCGGCAGCACGATCACCGAGACGCCGCGATTGAGGATCGCCTTGCGCATGGCTATCTCCAGCACCCGTGGCAGCTGTTCCGGGTTGGAGACCAGCTCGCAATAATGGCTGCATTCGCGGAACAGCTCCTGCGGATGGGTTTCCTGGAAATAGCCGCTGCCGATTTCGCTGGAGGGAATATGCGCGGCGATCGCCAGCACCGGCACATGGTTGCGGTGGCAGTCGAACAGGCCGTTGATCAGGTGCAGGTTGCCGGGGCCGCAGGAGCCGGCGCAAACCGCCAACTGGCCGGTAAGCTGGGCTTCGGCGCCGGCGGCGAAGGCGGCGACTTCTTCATGACGGGTGCCCAGCCATTCGATGGTGCCCATGCGGTGCAGGCTGTCGCTGAGGCCGTTGAGCGAATCGCCGGTGACCCCCCAGATGCGTTTCACGCCCGCCTGTTCCAGAGTTTTGGCGACCAGTGTGGCTACGGTTTGCTTCATAGTTCCCCCAAATATGGTGAAGATCCCCTTCATCTTTCAAGCCGCAGCCGGGCTGCGCCTGTGCACCCCGGCTGCGGCTTGAAAATCTATTGGGTATCATTCTGAGTGCTTGCTGACGAAATCATTGATACGCATGGAACAGAGGAAAGTGTAGAAGGGGAGTGCGGGACGTGCTTGCCGATAAATGCCCCATCGGCGAGATGGGGCGGGGAGAATCAGGCCAGGGTGACGTCGCCCTGCAGCTGGCAGCTGCAGGCCAGCACGTAGCCTTGCGCAATCTCTGCCGGCGTCAGCGTCATGTTGCTGGTGGTGGCGTAGTCGCCCTCGAGAATGCGGGTCTTGCACGCACCGCACACTCCGGCGCGGCAGGCGGCGTTGACCGGCAGCGCGTTGGCTTCCATCGCCGCCAGCAGCGTGCTGCCGACCGGCACGCGAAACTCGCGCAGCGGGCGGGCGGCGCGCAGCGTTAACCCCTCACCGGGTTCAGCCTTGGCTTCCGGCGTATGGAACCGTTCCTGATGGAAGCGCGAGGCCGGCATCCCGAGCTGAAGGCACAGCCGCTCCACCTGATCCATATAGGGCGCCGGGCCGCAGGTCATCACCCGGCGTTCGGCGATATCCGGCGCCACCTGCCGCAGCACCTGCTCGTTGATGCGGCCGCCGAGGTAACCCGGCTGGAGATCTTGTTCGGCCATCAGCGTCAACCTCAGCTGCGGATGCGCGGCGCACAGGGCGTGCCACTGGCCGGCGAAAAGGGTATCGGCCGGGGTGCGCACGTTGAAGATCACCGCGATATCGCAGGACGGGCGGTTAGCCACCAGCCAGCGGCACATCGATACGATTGGCGTTACGCCGCAGCCGGCGGCTAGCATCAGATAGCTATCCGCCGGATGGCGCACGCAGCTGAAATCGCCCTGCGCGTCGGAAAGCCACAGGGTATTGCCGGGCTGCACCTCCTGCGTCAGCCAGCGCGAGCCGACGCCGTTCGGCAGGCAGCGCACGCTGATGCTGAGAAAACGGCTCTGGCCGGGGGATGACGACAGCGTATAAGCGCGCAGCGTTTCTTCATCGTTGCGGATACCGATCAGCGCGAACTGGCCGGGCTGGTAGGGATAAAAAAAGTCGCAGATCAGGTTCAACGTCCAGACGTCGGCGGTTTCCCGCTGAATGGAGTGCACCTGCATGCGGTTGGGGCACCGCGGGCTGGATTGGGTCATGGGCTACCTCAAAAGCAAAGGGGCCGATGCGAGCGGCCCCGGGAAACAAACGCATCAGCCGAGCAGAGCGGAAAGATCCTGCTCAACGGTGGTGATTGGTCGCATGCCGAACTTCTCGTTGAGGACTGCCAGCAGGTTGTCGGTCAGGAACCCCGGCGCGGTCGGGCCGGTGACGATGTTTTTCACCCCCAGCGACAGCAGCGTCAGCAGGATGACGATCGCCTTCTGCTCAAACCACGACAGCACCAGGCTGAGCGGCAGCTCATTGATATCGCAGCCCAGCGTCTCGGCCAGCTTGACCGCCAGCATGATGGCGGAATAGGCATCGTTGCACTGGCCGACGTCCAGCAGACGCGGCAGCCCTTCCAGCGTGCCGAAGTCCAGCTTGTTAAAGCGGTATTTGCCGCAGGCCAGGGTCATGATCAGGCAGTCTTGCGGCACGCTGCGGGCGAAGTCGGTGAAGTAGCTGCGTTCGTCGCGGCTGCCGTCGCAGCCGCCTACCAGGAATACGTGGCGCAGCTTTTTCTGCGCCACCAGATCGATCACCGTGTCGGCGGCGTTGAGCAGCGTCTGGCGGCCGAAGCCGACGGTGATCAGGTGCTCAATCTCGGTGTAAGGGAAACCGCTCATACCCTGCGCCTGGCGAACGATAGCGCCGAAGTCGTCGCTTTCCAGGTGGTTGACGCCCGGCCAGCCGACGATGCTGCGGGTCCAGATACGATCACCGTAATTGCCGACGTTAGGATCGATAATGCAGTTGGAGGTCATCAGGATCGGGCCGGGAAACTTGGCGAACTCAATCTGCTGGTTCTGCCAGCCGCTGCCGTAGTTGCCCACCAGATGTGTGAATTTTTTCAGTTCCGGATAACCGTGCGCCGGCAGCATTTCACCGTGGGTGTAAACGTTGACGTTCTGGCCTTCGGTCTGCTCCAGCAGCATGCGCAGATCTTTCAGATCGTGGCCGGAGATCAAAATCGCCTTGCCGGCCACCGGCCGCACGTTTACCGAGCTGGGTTGCGGATCGCCGTAGGTCTGGGTTTCGCCGCGATCGAGGATCGCCATCACGCTGAAGTTCATCTTGCCGATGCCCATCGCGTTGTTCAGCAGGGTATCGACGTCGCGCGGGCGGGTGCCGAGCCAGGCCATAAAAGCGTGGTAATCGGCGTAGATCTGTGCGTCAAACTGCCCCAGCACGTGGGCGTGTTCCATATAGGCCGCCGCGCCTTTGAGGCCGTACAGGCACAGCATGCGCAGGCCATGCACGTCATCGCCCACCTCGGCCTTGTCGCTGTCGAGGGCGAACTGCGCCGCCTGCTGCAACAGCGACGGCATATCGTTGCCGGCCAACTGCAGCGCCGCCAGCGGGTGATCGACGTGCACTCCTGCTGCCAGCAGCCGGCAGCGCGCCGCCAGCGAGTCGCGCAGCATCAGGGTTTCCCGCGCGTAGCCGATGATGCGCTCGGAATCGAAGTTGACGTTGGTCAGGGTGGAGAAGAAGGCGCGTGGGGCGAAACTGTCGATGTCGTGGTCGACTATCCCCAGCGAACGCGCCTGCAGCGCCCAGGCGGACAGGCCTTGCAGCGCCGCCACCAGCAAATCCTGCAGGTCCGACGTTTCCGCCGTTTTGCCGCACATGCCCTGGGCATAAGAGCAGCCGTTGCCTGCCGGGGTACGAATGGTTTGTTCACATTGCACACAGAACATAATCGCTTCCTTTTTAAAGTTGCATTTATAACGCTTGTTTAAAAGCATAGATCGGCGACCGGGGATGAAAAAGGCTTTTGTGCGACTACTGCGGGCAACGTTGATTTAGCGCAATTTTGCCGTGCGGATGGGAATTATTACGCTTTCGGGGGCCGGCCGGCCCCCGGGCAGGGATCAGGAAAACAGGGCGATCAGCACCGGCGCCAGCAGGCTCAGCAGGAAGCCGTGCACGATGGCCGGCGGCACCATTTCCAGCCCGCCGCTGCGCTGCAGCACCGGCAGGGTGAAGTCCATCGAGGTGGCGCCACACAGGCCGAGGGCCGAGGAGCGGCTGCGGCGCACCAGCGTCGGGATCAGCATGATAGCCACCAGCTCGCGGGCCAGATCGTTGAAGAAAGCCGCGCTGCCCAACACCGGGCCGTAGGCGTCGGTGATCAAAATGCCGGACAGCGAATACCAGCCAAAACCGGAGGCCATCGCCAGCCCGGCCTTCAGCGGCAGGCCCATCAGCTGCGCCGCCAGCGCGCCGCCCGCCAAAGAGGCCACGGCCACTGCCAGCGCCACCAGCGTGCCGCGGCGGTTCAGTACGATTTGACGCAGGGTCATGCCGCTGTTGCGCAGCTGAATGCCCACCAGCAGCAACAGGAAAATCAGCGCGTACTCGCTGCCCTTGCCGGCGAACTGCAGCCAGTGCCACTGCGTCAGCCCGAGCAGGAAGCCGCCAAGCACCACGCCGCACAGCTTGAGCGATTCCAGCGCCATGTGCAGACGCGAGGGCAACTTCTCTTGCTTGTGCGTATTGCGCCACGGCATGCGGCGTTCCAGCAGCGCCAGCAGCAGCAGGTTGGCGCAGAAGATGCACAGGAAAAACACCGCAGTGTACTGGAAGATCAGCAGCAGGTTGCTGCTGAGGTCTTCCAGAAACGCCAGGCTGATGCCCATGAAAAACAGGATCACGTACACCATCCCGCTCAGCATCCGGTTGATCTGCTGCAGCAGCGAGCGGCTGCGTAAAGGGATGAGGTAACCGGCAATCAGCGGTAACAGAATAATCAGCAGTCCTGAATACATGGTGAAACTAAAGTCCTTTATTTGGAGCGCGGGGAGTTCCGGCGAGGACCACACGCTAACCAAAAGCCGGGCCGGAGTAAAGCGGCAGATTTCGCGTTGGCTGCTTGACCTGCAAGGGGTTTTTTGACCATGCTCTGTTAAGGTCACCTCACTGAGGACGGTGACGGCGCGCACGGGAGGCGGCTGATGTTCTTGGAGCGTATCGAGATTGTGGGGTTTCGCGGCATTAATCGGCTGTCGTTGATGTTGGACGACAATACGCTGTTGCTCGGCGAAAACGCCTGGGGTAAATCCAGCCTGCTGGATGCGCTGACGCTGCTGCTGGCGCCGGAACAGAAGCTGTACCGCTTCGAAGCGCAAGATTTCCATTTCCCGCCGGGAGAAGAGGCCGCCAAGGAACGCTATCTGCAGGTGGTATTCACCTTCTGTGAAAAAGACATCGGTCATGCGCATTTGCCGCGCTATCGCCACCTGTCGCCGCTGTGGGTCAAGGGCGACGACGGCCTGAGCCGCATTCACTTCCGCTGCGAGGGCGAACTGGCCGACGACGGCACGGTATGCACCTGGCGCAGTTTTCTCGATGCTGACGGCAACGCCATGCAGCTGCACCATATCGAGCAGTTGGCGCACGCCATTATCCGCATTCATCCGGTGCTGCGCCTGCGCGATGCGCGCTTTATCCGCCGCCTGCGCCCCAGCAGCCTGAATGATGAAAACGCTACCGACCAGCAGGCGCTGGCGCAGCAGTTGGATCAACTGACGCACGAGCTGGTGCGCAATCCGCAAAAGCTGACCAACGGCGAACTGCGCCAGGGCCTGGCCGCCATGCAGCAACTGCTGGAACATTACTTCGCCGAACAGGGCTCTCAGACGGTACGGCCGCGGCGCCGTGGCCAGGAGCTGGAACAGGACGCCTGGCGCGCACTGGACGGCATCAACCGTATGGTGGCCGAGCCTAACAGCCGCAGCATGCGCCTGATCCTGCTCGGGATGTTTTCAACGCTGCTGCAGGCCAAGGGCAGCGTCAAGCTGGATCCGCACGCCCGGCCGCTGCTGCTGGTGGAAGACCCGGAAACCCGGCTGCACCCGATCATGCTGTCGGTCGCCTGGGGGCTGCTCAACCAGCTGCCGCTGCAACGCATCACCACCACCAACTCCAGCGAACTGGTGTCGCTGGTGCCGGTGGAACACGTCTGCCGGCTGGTGCGCGAGTCGGGGCGGGTGGCGACCTACCGCCTTGGGGCGCGCGGGCTGGGCGCCGAAGACGGGCGCCGCATCGCGTTTCATATCCGCTTTAACCGGCCGTCGTCGCTGTTCGCCCGCTGTTGGCTGTTGGTGGAGGGCGAGACCGAAGTCTGGCTGCTGAACGAACTGGCGCGCCAGTGCGGTTACCACTTTGAAGCGGAAGGGGTGCGGGTCATCGAGTTTGCCCAGTGCGGCCTGAAGCCGCTGTTGAGATTCGCCCGGCGCATGGGTATTGAATGGCATGCGCTGGTGGACGGCGACGAAGCGGGCAAGAAATACGCCAATACCGTGCGCAGCATGCTGGACAATCACGAAGACAACGAGCGCGACAGGCTGACCGCATTGCCGGCGCCGGATATGGAGCACTTTATGTTCCGTGAAGGTTTCAGCACCGTTTACCACCGGGTGGCGTCGGTACCGGCCAACGCCCAGATGCCGATGCGCAAGGTGATCCTGAAGGCGGTGCACCACTCTTCGAAACCCGATCTGGCGATCGAGGTGGCGATGCAGGCCGGTGAATGGGGCACGGATTCGGTGCCGCCATTGCTGAAAAAGATGTTCTCCCGGGTGATCTGGCTGGCGCGCGGCCGGGCGGACTAGCGTTCGGTCAGGATCTGCCTGGCGGTGAAGTGCGCCGCCATACCTTGTTCCAGCTCATCCAGCAGCTGGTAGCGGCGGCGGTACTCGGCGCGCTTCTTGCTGGCTATCTCGTCAATCGGCTTGCGGGCGATGCGCTCCGGCAGCAGGAAATAGCCGCTGCCGAGCGGCTTGCCGCCCATCGAAACCCAAAACTGGTCATAATCGGCGTGCAGCTGAGCTTGCTTCTTACTTTTATAGCGCCAGTTCTGATAGATATGGGTGGCGTTGCCGACCGCCACTATGTGGTGAATGTCCAGATGGCGCGCCAGCGCGCAAACCCCTTCCAGCGCCAGCCGTTTCGGGAACAGGCCGTGGCATTCTTTGGTGGTTTGCTGGATCTCGGCGTGCGGCACCTCGTGGTTTGCGCCCTGCAGGCCGCCGATAAACAGCGTAGGCTGCTGTTGATAGTGCATCAGCGTAAAGGTAATTTGCGTCAGCATGACGCCGTTGGCGTTGCGCAGCAGCAGGGTGGCTTCCCCTTCTTTATTCAGGTGATCGATCGCCGCCAGCTCCAGCGTCACCGGCTCGCCGTTTTTACCCTGCATGCGGGCCAATATCACCGGCTGCCGGCTCAGGTGGCCGAGGCGCATCTTCAGCGGCATGCGTTGGATAAGCACATCGTAATGATCGCGCAGCGCGAACAGACCTTCTATCTTGTTCATGTTCGCCGCCAGATACGGGCGGTGCAGTTTGCACGGCAGGTTCGGCTGCGCGCTCAAGATTTCGTCCAGCATCGGGTTGGCCGCCAGGGTGCCGAGCAGGGCGCGGGTGGTGCGCCAGCTCAACAACGAACGGCCGAGAAACTTCAGGCGAAATGCGGTTTTGTTCCAGGCCTTGCTCGGCGCTTTTTCGCCAGTGGCCAGCGCCGTCATCAGTTGCCAACCATTTAGCGGCCTGGTGGATACGAATGGATAACTGAGCTGTGACATGATGAAATCCTTGGCTGTGTTGAATGGCCTTATTTCATCAAGACTTCACTAAACGAGAGTTCAATGCCCCATTGTAACCAGGCGTGTCTCCACACTGTGTTGAGCTAAGGTTTAGTTATTTCGCCTGCTGCGTGATAATTTATTTCGCCGTCGCGAAAGGCGGCCCCTATTAACGAGAACAGGCAGGAATCCATTTTGACGTGGTTTAAAGGACATAGACGACGCTGGGCGATAATTTTGGTGATTATCGGGGTCATCGCCGCTGCGGCGGTCTGGCATTTTCGCCACCCGGCGCCCACCGACTTTAAAACGGTGAAGGTGGCCAAGCGCGATTTGCAGCAAAACGTGTTGGCGACCGGCCAGCTGGACGCGGTGCGCAAGGTAGACGTCGGCGCGCAGGTTAGCGGTCAGCTGGAGAGCCTGTCCGTCGAGATCGGCGACAAGGTGAAAAAAGGGCAACTGCTGGGGGTTATCGATCCGCAGCAGGCGCAGAACAGCATCCGCGAAGGGGAGGCGACGCTGCGCGAACTGCACGCCCAACTGTTGCAGGCGCAGGCGGAGCAACGGCTGGCGGCGGTGACGCTGCAGCGCAATCAGGCGTTGGCCAGGTTGCAGGCGGTTTCGCGCCAGGACCTGGATCAGGCGGCCACGCAGCTGGCGGTGAAAAAAGCGCAGGTAGGCACCATCACCGCGCAGATTGCCAGAAACCAGGCCAGCCTGGACACCGCCAAGATCAACCTGGCCTATACCCGCATCGAAGCGCCGATGGATGGTGATGTGGTGCAGATCACCACTCTGCAGGGCCAAACGGTGATCGCCGCGCAGCAGGCGCCGAACATTCTGACGCTTGCGGATCTCAGCACCATGCTGGTCAAGGCGCAGGTGTCGGAAGCCGACGTCATCAACCTCAAGCCGGGCCAGAAAGCCTGGTTTACCGTGTTGGGCGATCCTACCCGGCGCTTTGACGGCGTATTGAAGGACATCCAGCCAACGCCGGAAAAGGTCAACAACGCTATCTTCTATTACGCGCGTTTCGAAGTGCCCAACCCGGAAGGGCTGTTGCGTCTGCAGATGACGGCGCAGGTGCATATCCAACTGGCGGGCGTTGAACAGGCGGTGGTGATCCCGCTGGCGGCGCTGGGCGATCAAATTGCCGATAACCGTTACCACGTTGCGGTACTGCAGCAGGGTAAAGAAGAGCAGCGCGAAGTGACTATCGGCATGCGCAACAATATCGACGTGCAGATCCTCAGCGGCCTGCAGCTGGGGGATGACGTGATAGTCAGCCGCGGCGGCGCGGAGGCCCTCTGATGACGGCGCTGTTGCAATTGAGCGGCATTCGCCGCAGCTATCAGTCGGGCGAACAGACGGTGGACGTGTTGAAGGACGTCAGCCTGAGCATAGAAGCCGGCGAAATGGTGGCCATCATGGGCGCCTCCGGCTCCGGCAAGTCGACGCTGATGAATATCCTCGGCTGTCTGGATAAGCCCAGCGCCGGCGTTTATCGGGTGGCCGGGCAGGACGTGGCGACGCTGAACGACGATGCGCTGGCGCAGCTGCGCCGCGAGCATTTCGGTTTTATCTTTCAGCGCTACCATCTGCTGCCGCACCTGAGTGCGGCGCATAACGTCGAAGTGCCGGCGGTGTATGCCGGGCTGGGCAAGGCGGCGCGGCGCGAGAGGGCGGTGGCGCTGTTGCAGCGGCTGGGCTTGGGCGAACGCGTCGGCTACCGGCCTAGCCAGCTTTCAGGCGGGCAGCAGCAGCGCGTCAGCATCGCGCGGGCATTGATGAACGGCGGGCAGGTGATCCTGGCGGACGAACCGACCGGCGCGCTCGACAGCCACTCCGGCGAAGAGGTGATGGCCATCCTCAAGCAGCTGCGCGCACAGGGGCATACGGTGATTATCGTCACTCATGACCCGGCGGTGGCGCAGCAGGCGGAAAGGATCATTGAGATCCGCGACGGCGAGATCATCGCCGACACGCGCCCCGCGCAGCAGGACAACCCGCAGGCCAAGCCGCTGGAGCTGGCATCGGCCGCCCCATCCTGGCAGCAGATGGCGGGCCGTTTCCGCGAAGCGCTGGTAATGGCCTGGCGGGCGATGGCGGCCAACAAGATGCGCACCGCGCTGACCATGCTCGGCATTATCATCGGCATCGCCTCGGTGGTGTCGATCCTGGTGATCGGCGACGCCGCCAAGCAGATGGTGCTGGCGGACATCAAATCCATCGGCACCAACACCGTCGATATCTACCCCGGCAAGGACTTCGGCGACGACGATCCGACTTTCCGCCAGTCGTTGAAGTATGAGGATCTTGACGCGCTGCGCGAACAGCCTTACGTCAACGCGCTGTCGCCGACCATCGGCAGCAGCATGCGGCTGCGCTTGGGCAATGTCGACGTGGCGGCCAACGTCAGCGGCGTCAGTGAACAATTCTTCCGCGTCTACGGCATGACCTTTACCCAAGGGAGCGGCATCGATCCCCTCCAGGTACAGTCGCAGTCGCAGACGGTAGTGATCGACGAAAACACCCAGCGCCGGCTGTTCCCGCATCAGAAGAACGTGGTGGGCGAGGTGATTCTGGTGGGCAACATGCCGGCGACGGTGGTGGGAGTGGCGAAGCAGAAGCAGTCGATGTTCGGCAGCAGCAAGACGCTGAGCGTGTGGGTGCCTTACAGCACCATGGCCAACCGGCTGATGGGCAACGCCTATTTCGACTCGATCACCGTGCGTATTCGCGACGGTTACAACAGCCAGGAGGCGGAACAGCAACTGACCCGCTTGCTGACGTTGCGCCACGGCAAGAAGGATTTCTTCACCTACAACATGGACAGCCTGGTGCAGACCGCGGAGAAAACCACCCGCACGCTGCAGCTGTTTCTGACGCTGGTGGCGGTTATCTCGCTGGTGGTGGGCGGTATCGGGGTGATGAACATCATGCTGGTGTCGGTCACCGAACGCACGCGCGAGATCGGCATTCGCATGGCGGTGGGCGCCCGCTCCGGCGATGTGTTGCAGCAGTTCCTGATCGAGGCGATATTGGTGTGCCTGGTCGGCGGCGCGCTGGGGATTACGCTGTCGTTCGCCATCGGCCTGCTGGTGCAACTGGTATTGCCGGGCTGGCAGATAAGTTTCCCGCCGGCGGCGCTGCTGAGCGCCTTTGTCTGTTCAACCGCCATTGGCGTCGTGTTCGGCTACCTGCCGGCGCGCAACGCGGCGCGCTTGAACCCGATTGACGCCCTGGCGCGCGAATAATTAAGCCCATAAAAAATGCCAGTCACACGGCGGCTGGCATTTTTAGCGGCGTATTATTGGCAGAGCGTCTCTGCGGGAAGCGTTTAGGCCAGCGCCTCGCTTTCCAGTGGCACAATAAGACTTGCATGGTTCCCTTTTGGCCCTTGGTGCACGTCGAAACTGACCTGCTGGCCCGCCTTCAACGTCCTGTAACCATCCATCTTGATCGTAGAGTAATGAGCGAAAATATCTTCGCCGCCGCCTTCAGGGCAGATGAAGCCAAAGCCTTTGGCGTTGTTGAACCATTTAACAGTACCCGTCTCCATGCTTTTACATCCCTCGCAACGCTATTTTAAGTGAGATGAATAACTGAATTCGCACCCGCCAGTGGCGGGTAGCAGGTGGGCAGAGGGTGGTTAAAAGACCACCAGCTCACGAATTTACACTCTAGAGCAAATGATCATCACGTCAAGGGATCGGCTTTTGTCGGCGGGGAGCAGTTCACCAAAGTTTGAAGCAGGTAACGCTATTGACATTGTTTGGTAACAATTCGCCGCTGTTTTTTGCGCACGTTACAGTGCGGCGGGAATGCGGCGAAGATGATAAAATAGTAACTATCCCCCACTTTGAATAACCGAAACCTGCCCCCATATAAGGCAGAGCAGAGAAGATGAGCAGCGATGGGCAATAACAACGATTGGTTGAATTTCGAACATTTAGCCGAAGAAAAACAAATCGATGCGGTAAAACCGCCGTCTATGTATAAAGTTATACTTAACAACGACGATTACACACCGATGGAATTTGTGATTGACGTTCTGCAAAAGTTCTTTTCTTATGATATTGAACGCGCAACGCAACTGATGCTCAGTGTTCACTACCAAGGCAAGGCGATTTGTGGTGTTTTTACCGCCGAAGTGGCGGAGACCAAAGTCGTCCACGTGAACCGCTATGCAAGGGAGAACGAGCATCCGTTGCTTTGTACGCTGGAAAAAGCCTGATTAAGGCAATCTATTGGGGAGGTGCTTATGCTCAATCAAGAACTGGAACTCAGTCTCAACATGGCTTTCGCCAGGGCGCGTGAGCACAGACACGAGTTTATGACCGTGGAGCACCTGTTGTTGGCATTGCTCAGCAACCCTGCCGCGCGGGAAGCGCTTGAGGCATGTACGGTGGATCTGGCCGCACTGCGCCAGGAGCTGGAAGCCTTCATCGAACAAACCACGCCGACGCTGCCCGTCAGCGAAGAAGAGCGCGATACCCAACCGACGCTCAGCTTCCAGCGCGTATTGCAGCGCGCGGTATTCCATGTGCAATCTTCCGGCCGCAGCGAAGTTTCCGGCGCCAACGTGCTGGTGGCGATTTTCAGCGAGCAGGAGTCGCAGGCGGCTTACCTGCTGCGCAAACACGACGTCAGCCGTCTTGACGTGGTGAATTTCATTTCACATGGCACACGTAAAGATGAGCCGGGCCAAGCGCCAAATGCGGAAAACCCGGTGAACGAAGAGCAGTCCGGAGGGGAAGACCGTATGGAAAACTTCACCACCAACCTCAATCAGTTGGCCCGCGTGGGCGGTATCGATCCGCTGATTGGCCGCGATCCTGAGCTGGAGCGCGCCATTCAGGTGCTGTGCCGCCGTCGTAAAAACAACCCGCTGCTGGTGGGCGAGTCCGGCGTGGGCAAAACGGCGATCGCCGAAGGCCTGGCCTGGCGCATCGTGCAGGGCGACGTGCCGGAAGTGATGGCGGATTGCACGCTGTACTCGCTGGATATCGGCTCGCTGCTGGCCGGCACCAAATACCGCGGCGACTTCGAAAAACGCTTCAAGGCGTTGCTGAAACAGTTGGAGCAGGATCAGAACAGCATCCTGTTCATCGACGAAATTCACACCATCATCGGCGCCGGTGCGGCTTCCGGTGGGCAGGTGGATGCCGCCAACCTGATCAAACCGCTGCTTTCCAGCGGCAAGATCCGGGTGATCGGCTCGACCACCTATCAGGAATTCAGCAACATTTTCGAGAAAGACCGCGCGCTGGCGCGTCGCTTCCAGAAAATCGACATTACCGAACCGACGCCGGAAGAGACCGTTCAGATAATCAACGGCCTGAAGACCAAATACGAAGCGCACCACGACGTCCGTTACACCGCCAAGGCCATCCGCGCCGCGGTGGAGCTGTCGGTGAAATACATCAACGACCGTCACCTGCCGGATAAAGCGATTGACGTGATTGACGAGGCGGGCGCCCGCAGCCGGTTGATGCCGATCAGCAAGCGCAAGAAAACCGTCAACGTGGCGGACATCGAATCGGTGGTGGCGCGCATCGCGCGCATTCCGGAAAAAACCGTGTCTGCCAGCGATCGCGACGTGCTGAGAAGCCTGGGCGACCGGCTGAAAATGCTGGTATTCGGCCAGGATCAGGCTATCGAAGCCCTGACCGAGGCGATCAAAATGAGCCGCGCCGGTCTGGGCCACGACCGCAAGCCGGTGGGTTCTTTCCTGTTCGCCGGGCCGACCGGGGTGGGCAAAACCGAGGTCACGGTGCAACTGGCCAAGGCGATGGATATCGAGCTGCTGCGTTTTGACATGTCCGAATATATGGAACGTCATACCGTCAGCCGCCTGATTGGCGCGCCTCCGGGCTATGTCGGTTACGATCAGGGCGGCCTGCTGACCGATGCGGTGATCAAGCATCCGCACTCGGTAGTGCTGCTGGATGAGATCGAGAAGGCGCACCCGGACGTGTTCAACCTGCTGCTGCAGGTGATGGACAACGGCACCCTGACCGACAATAACGGCCGCAAAGCGGATTTCCGCAACGTGATCCTGGTGATGACCACCAACGCTGGGGTGCGCGAAACCGAACGTAAATCGATCGGTCTGGTGCAGCAGGACAACAGCACCGACGCGATGGAAGAGATCAAGAAGGTGTTTACGCCGGAGTTCCGCAACCGTCTGGACAACATCATCTGGTTCAACCATCTGTCTACCGAGGTGATCCAGCAGGTGGTCGACAAGTTCATCGTCGAACTGCAGGCGCAGCTGGATGCGAAGGGCGTCTCGCTGGAAGTCAGCGACGAAGCGCGCGACTGGCTGTCGGTGAAAGGCTACGACCGTGCGATGGGCGCTCGCCCGATGGCGCGCGTGATGCAGGAAAACCTGAAGAAACCGCTGGCCAACGAACTGCTGTTCGGCTCGCTGGTGGACGGCGGCTCGGTGAAAGTCGAGTTGGATAAGGACAAGAAGCAGCTGACCTACCACTTCCTCAGCGCGCAGAAGCGTAAAGCGGACGAGGGTGCGGTGCACTAAGGCCGCGGTCGGATAAAGAAAAAGCGATGCTTCGGCATCGCTTTTTTTATGGGTGACATTCACCGCAAAACAGAAATGAGTGAGCCCTCTCAGTTTACCTGCGCACCTGCAACTCGGTGTTGAACGTTGCGACGGGGGTAAACGGAAAGGGCTCCGAGGGATTACATCCTCGATGCCGCCAGCGTCTGGCGACCGGTGAGCCGATTAACGGCTACGGAAGACAATGCGGCCTTTGCTCAGGTCGTACGGGGTCAGCTCTACAGTGACTTTGTCGCCCGTCAGGATGCGGATGTAGTTTTTACGCATTTTACCGGAGATATGTGCGGTAACCACGTGCCCGTTTTCCAATTCAACGCGGAACATGGTGTTCGGCAGCGTATCAAGAACGGTGCCCTGCATTTCAATATTGTCTTCTTTGGCCATCGAATCCTCTAGGTCTAACTACCTTAGTTTTTAACCGGCAAGATAATGCCGAAAAACCCACATTATGTAAAGAAGTGTCGGTGAACATTGCACCGTTTCCGCAAATTAGTTTGTTGGGGAGGGCGGTTCAACCTGCTGTGGGAGTATGACTTGTGGCGCCCAGCATTCCTGCGCTAACGGCCTGCGCTGAAGGTTGCTGAGCTGCTGCAAAAATTGGCGGCGGGGGATTTCTCTCGCTCCAAGCCGGGCAGTGTGAGCGTTAAGCACCTGACAGTCAATCAATTCTCCGCCATAAGCGGCAAAATGGCGGCAAAAAGCCATTAGCGCGCACTTGGAAGCGTTGGTGGCGCGGCTGAACATCGATTCGCCGCAGAACAGCGCGCCCTGCGTCACGCCGTACATGCCGCCGACCAACTGCCCGCCCTGCCAGACCTCCACCGAATGGGCGTAACCGAGGCGATGCAGCTCCAGATAGGCGTGCTGCACTTCCGGGCCAATCCAGGTGCCCTCGTGCGGCCGGTCGGCGCAGGCGGCGATGACCGCCGCGAAGTCATGGTTGAGGGTGATACGGAACGGAAGATCGCGTAGAAAGCGTTTCAGGCTGCGGCTGAGATGATATTCCGCCGGGAACAGCACCGCCCGCGGATCGGGCGACCACCACAGAATGGCTTCCCCGGGCGAATACCAGGGGAAGATGCCGCGCTGGTAGGCAGCCAACAGGCGCGGCGCCGTCAGGTCGCCGCCAATCGCCAACAGGCCGTTAGGATCGCGCAGGGCGCCCTCAGGCGACGGGAAGGCCAGCGACTGCGGTGACAGCTTAACAATGCGCATATAAGGTCTCAGCGTCCTCTACAGGCCATTTTGCGGCGTTATGTTACCAATGCGGTGGTGGAAATGGGCATAACGCCCTTGCTGGCGCATCAGGCCGGCATGGTCGCCCTGCTCGACAATTTGGCCGTCGTCCATCACGCAGATGCGATCGAGATGCTCCAGTCCATACAGACGATGAGTCACCAGAATCAGGGTTTTATCCTGGCAATGGCGGCGCAGCAGCGCCAGGATTTGCTGTTCGGTTTCGGCATCCAGACCTTCAGTCGGCTCATCCAGCAGCAGCAGCGGCGCCGGGTGCAGCAGGGCGCGGGCGATGCCCAACCGGCGTTGTTCGCCACCGGAAAGCTGACGGCCGCCGTCGCCCAGCCAGGCGTTCAACCCTTCACTCTCCAGCAGCCTGGCCAATCCAACCTGCTGCAGCACTTCGCTCAGCCGTTCATCGGTGGCGGCAGGCGCGGCGAGGCGCAGGTTTTCCCGCAGCGTGTTGCTGAAGACATGTACCCGCTGGCTCACTACCGTGGTCATCTGGCGCAGCGCAGCTTCATCATAATCCTGCAGCGGCTGGCCGTTGAGCAGAATTTTGCCGTCGTCGGGGTTCCAGGCGCGGGTCAGCAGCTGCAGCAGGGTGGATTTGCCGCAGCCGGTGCGGCCGAGCAGGGCGATATGTTCACCGGCCGCCACCTCCAGCGATACGCCGCGCAGCACCGGCAGCGGTTGGCCCGGGTAGGTGAAGGCCAGCCGTTGCAGGCTCAGCGCCGCGTTGTCGGCGGCGGCCGGACCGGCGGCGGGGAAGGTGACTTCCGGCTGACGATCGATGATTTGCTTGACCCGGGTCGCGGAGGCGATGACCTGGCCGAGATGCTGGAAGGCGCCGGCGACCGGCATCATGGCTTCAAACGACGCCAGCGCTGCGAAAACGAACAGCGCAATCAGCGCGCCGGGCCGGCTGTCGCCGCCGATGCCGGCGGCGGTCAGCCACAGCAATAGCGTAACCGTCAGGCCGCTGGCGAGGATCATCAACGCCTGCGCCATGCCGCCCAGCGAGGCCTGCTGCCACTGGCGGCGTTGCCATTGCCGTTCGGTGGCGTTCAGGGCGCTGCGGAATTCATTGACTGCGCCAAACACCACCAGCTCGGCCTGGCCCTGGAGCCAAACGGTCAGATCGGTACGGTATTGGCCGCGCAGTGCGGTCAGCTGGCCGCCAATCGGCTTGCCGGCGCGATAAAACACCGGCGGCACCAGCACCAGCAGCAGCAGCAAAATGCCGCCCAGCGTCAGGGCCAGCGCAGGATCCAGCCAGCTCAGGCCGTAGGTGACCACCAGGATCACCACCGCCGCGCCGATCAGCGGCGATATCACCCGCAGATACAGATGATCCAACGTATCGACGTCGGCCACCAGGCGGTTGAGCAGTTCGGCCTGGCGGAAGCGGGCGATGCCGCCCGGCGACAGCGGCAGGATCTTGCTGAAGGTGAATACCCGCAGGTGCGACAGCACGCGGAAGGTGGCGTCGTGGCTGACCACGCGTTCGGCGTAGCGCCCGGCGGTGCGGAAAATCGCCGCGCCGCGCACGCCGGCGGCCGGCAGCATGTAGTTGAAGGTAAACAGGCCCGCCAGCCCGGCCAGCGACGAGGCGGCCAGGAACCAGCCGGAGAGCGCCAGCAGACCGATGCTGGCCAGCAGGGTGACGATCGCCAGCACGATGCCCAGGCAGATCAGCAGGCTGTGGCGGCGGTACAGCGCCAGGAAAGGCAGCAAAACGCGCATGATTAAAGCTCCCCGCGGCGGTGGGCGATCAGGTTGGCGAACAGGCCCGGCTGTGCGCTGAGCGTGGCGTAATCGCCTTGCTGCACGATGCGCCCGCGGTCCATGACCCAAATCTGGTCGTAGTCTTCGGTATCTTCCAACTGGTGGGTGACCAGCAGGGTAGTTTGCTGATGCGAGGCGGCATTCAGCGCCTGCATCACCCGCCGTTCGCTGTGGGCGTCCAGGCTGGCGGCGGGCTCGTCGAGCAGCAGCAGCCGGCGTGAGCCAATCAGCGCGCGCGCCACCGCCACGCGCTGCGCCTGGCCGACCGACAGCCGCGCGGCGTTGTCGCCGATCTCGGTCTCCAGCCCCTGCGGCAGGTGCGGCAGCAGTTCGCTGACGTAAGACTGCTCTATCGCCTGTTGCAGCCGCGCCTCACTGGCCTGAGGATCGCCCAGTAGGATATTGGCGCGCAGCGTTTGCGCCGGCAGGTGCGGGTTTTGCCCGACCCAGCTCAGCTGGCGGCGCCAGCCGTCGGCGGCCAGTTCACGCAGCTCGACGCCGTTGACCTGCAGCGAACCGCGGTAAGGCAGGAAGCCGAGCAGCAGGTTAAGCAGCGAGCTTTTACCGGCGCCGCTCAGCCCGACCAGCGCGATGCGTTGCCCGGGTTGCAGGTCAAAGCTCAGCGGGCCGGCCAGCAGGACGCCGTTGGGCGACAAGATTTCCAGATCCTGCGCCTGCAGCGCCAGCGGCGCATCGGCGGGCAGCGTTTGCGCCCCGTTGCCCATTTGCTCGCCTTCGGCGCTGAGGAAGCTTTCCAGCGCCTCCGCCGCGCCCACCGCCTGCGCCTTGGCGTGGTAGAAGGCGCCGAGGTCGCGCAGCGGCTGGAAAAACTCCGGCGCCAGGATCAGCACCAAAAAGCCGGAAAACAGCGTGACGCCGAGGCCGTAGCTGCCGAAGTTAAGCTCGCCCAGATAGGAGAAACCGAAGTAGACCGCCACCACGGCGATCGAGATCGACGCGAAGAACTCCAGCACCGCCGACGACAGGAAGGCCAGGCGCAACACTTCCATGGTGCGGCTGCGGAAGTCTTCGGCGGATTTGGCGATCTGGGCGGTTTCCGCTTCGGCGCGATTGAACAGCCGCAGGGTATCCAGCCCGCGCAGGCGGTCGAGGAAGTTGCCGCTCAGCCGCGCCAGCGCGACGAAGTTGCGGCGGTTGGCATCGGCGGCGCCCATGCCGACCAGCGCCATAAACAGCGGGATCAGCGGCGCAGTGGCCAGCAGAATAAAGCCGGCGGCCCAGTTGATCGGGAAAACGGTGATGAGGATCAGCAGCGGGATAAACACCGCCAGGTACATTTGCGGCAGGTAGCGGGAGTAATAATCCTGCATGTCTTCAATCTGCTCGACGATGATGCTGGCCCAGCTGCCCGCCGGCTTGCCCTGGATCCAGGCCGGGCCGAGTTGCTGCAGCTTGTCCAGCACCTGTTGACGCATGCGTTGGCGGATCACCTGGCCGCAGATAAAGCCGACGCGCTCCCGCAGCCAGCTCAGCACCGCGCGCAGCGCAAAGGCGGCGGCCAGCCAGGCAAAGGTGGGGATCAGCCGTTCGCGTGGGGTATGTTCGATGATCAGGGCGTGCAGCAGGCTGGCCAGCAGCCATGCCTGCGCGACGATCAGGAGGCCGCTTATCAGCCCCAGCAGCATGGAAAGGCGCAGCCAACGCTGCGCCAACGAACTCTGGGTTTTAAGCCATCGGGTTAACTGTTGCTGTCTGGTTTTTTTCATCAGATATGAGTCTGCGTCGCCGGCGCCCATTTGTTACAGGCAGGGTTAACGTGCTGTTAAATAAAAGTGTTTGTCGCAATCTGCGGCAAACAAGCAAGGTCTCATGTTACCTCGTCACCCGACAGACTTGAAATAATAAAGCGGCCAAATCTTGCTATAACAGCCGCTTTATGGGGTCATTTTACCTCCGGGCTGGCCGCTTCGGCCGCCAGGGCGGCGCGTACCGGCTCGCGTGCGCCGATCCGCAGCCTATAGCGGGCCAGCGGCGGCCAGTCATTTAGATCGATAGCAAAGCGCTCCATCCAACGCAGCACGGTGAACAGATAGGCGTCCGCTACGCCGAAGCGGTTTCCCAGCAGAAAATCCTGCTCATCCAACGCCTGCGCGGCAAAGGCCAGGCGCTGGCGCAGCTTGCCGCGCAACAGCGTTTTGGCTTCTACCGGCAGGGCATCGTTAAACAGCGGGCTGGCGCCGGCGTGGATCTCGGCGGTAATAAAATTGAGCCACTCCTGCAGCCGCACCCGTTCAAAGGTGGCGCAGGCCGGCGCCAGGCCGATCTCGGGGCGCAGATCGGCAAGATACTGCACGATCGCGGCGCCCTCGGTAAGGATCCGGCCGTCGTCCAGTTGCAGAGCGGCGACGTAGCCCTTGGGGTTGATGCGGTAAAAGTCGTTGCCGTCCGCGCAGCGTTTGCTGCGGTTGTTGACTCGGATCAGTTCAAACGGCAGGCCCAGTTCCCGCAGCACGATGTGCGGCGAGAGCGAGCAGGTGTCGGGGGCGAAATACAGTTTCATGGTTTTTCCTCAGGCGGTGAGCGATGGCGTTTCGTCACCAGCATGCCGCCGCCCGCGGGAAAATTAGAATCTCAGAAAGCCGTTATCAGCTCAGCTACTGACGGGCTGCGGCAACTGCTCATGCAGATAGCTCAGCAGCGTCTGCACCGGCAAAGCACCGGCGGCGGCGAATGAGCAGACCAGGGCAAAATGGCGGTAAATGGGGACGGTAAGCGGCAGGGTGCAGAGGCCAGCCGCGTCGGCGGCGATGGTCGACGCAGGCATTAACGCCACCCCGACGCCTTCGCGCACCAGCGTTTGCGCCGTTTGCCAGTCGCTGACGCTGGCGCGCACGTCGCTCAACGTCAGCCCGGCCTGCTGCGCCAGGCTTTGCGCATTGAGGTCGCAACCGCCGGTCGCCAGCACGAAGGGCTGTTTGACCCATTCGGCGAAATCAACCGCCCGGCGGCCCCGAGCCAAAGGGTGGTGACTGGCGGCTACCGCCAGCCAGGCATCTTGCCCCAGGGGAAGGCATGGCCGCTCCGGCGCGGGATTGAGCACTATACCGACGTCTGCGGTTTCCAGCGCCAGCCAGTTCTCTACCTCACGGTCAGTGCCTTCCAGCGGGATCAGTTCGATGGCGGGGTAGAGGCGGCGGAATTTACGCAGCAGCGGCGGCAGCAAGGCGCTGAACGCCGAAGGAAAGCTGGCGAGGCGAATCTTGCCCGATTGAGCCCCGTTGGCCTGCAGTGCGTAGTGCCGGATCGCCTGCAGTTCGGCCAGCATGGCGCGGGCGTGGCTGACTATCCGCTCGCCGCTTTGCGTTAGGGCAACGCTGTGCGGCAGACGCACCAGCAAGGGGGTATTCAGCGCGGATTCAAGCTGGGCGATGGCCTGGCTGGCGCCTGACTGGGTCATGCCGCATTGCGCCGCCGCCTGGGTTATCTTGCCGCTGTCGGCCACCGCAACCAACAGGCGCCAATGAAGAAGATTCTGCATCGCATGTTTGTCCACGTGAAATGAGGTACAAAAAAAGCGGCCGTAAGAAGCCGCTTTTTATTGATGACAGGATGCCGGATTAGCAGACTTCTGCGCCGGCGATGCCGTCCAGATAGCGCTCTGCGTCCAGCGCCGCCATACAGCCGGTACCGGCCGAGGTGATCGCCTGGCGGTAGATGTGGTCCATCACGTCGCCTGCGGCAAACACGCCGGGGATGGTGGTTTGGGTGGCATTGCCGTGAATGCCGGACTGCACCTTGATGTAGCCGTTTTCCAGCTCCAACTGGCCGCCGAAAATACCGGTGTTCGGGCTATGGCCGATGGCGATGAACACGCCGGCCAGTTCCAGTTCACGGGTTTCGTTTTCCGCCTTGGTGCTGCGGATGCGCACGCCGGTCACGCCCATTTCGTCACCCAGCACCTGGTCCAGCGTATGGTCGGTATGCAGCACTATGTTGCCGCTTTTCACTTTTTCCATCAGACGGTTGATCAGAATTTTCTCTGAACGGAAGCTGTCGCGACGGTGGATCAGGTGAACTTCAGAGGCGATGTTCGACAGGTACAGCGCTTCTTCAACGGCGGTATTGCCGCCGCCGACCACCGCCACTTTCTGGTTGCGGTAGAAGAAACCGTCGCAGGTGGCGCAGGCGGAAACCCCTTTGCCCTTGAAGGCTTCTTCAGAAGGCAGGCCAAGGTAGCGCGCAGAAGCACCGGTAGCGATGATCAGCGCGTCGCAGCTGTATTCGCCGCTGTCGCCGAACAGGCGGAACGGGCGCTGCTGCAGATCAACGCTGTTGATGTGATCGAAAACGATCTCGGTATCGAACTTTTCCGCGTGCTGACGCATGCGTTCCATCAGCGCCGGGCCGGTCAGGTCTTCGGCATCGCCCGGCCAGTTTTCCACTTCGGTGGTGGTGGTCAGCTGACCGCCTTGTTCCATACCGGTAATCAGCACCGGATTCAGGTTGGCGCGCGCTGCATAAACGGCGGCGGTGTAGCCGGCAGGGCCGGAACCCAGGATCAATAATTTGCTATGTTTAGCCGTGCCCATGAATAACCTCTTTCCCACAATGGCGGATAATGAAGCCGATTGTAGGGAAAATGGCGCAGTAAAAAAAGCGTCAGGCGATGTTGTTAACGATTTGTATGATAGTTACCGCCTATTAATTTGTCGCCTGTCTATAAAATGAACGCCGGATACAGAAATTTAACTTATGAAACCGTTGCGCGGCGGGGAAGGGCAGAGCGGTCAAAAAGCGCAATCTTCCGCCTTTGGCCCATGGTGAAGGGCTTTATCAGCCAGCGATTCATAACTAAAAATGGGGTGCTGACTTTTAGTGACGGTACGTTCTTCTGATTTTGCTTCTTTTACTTTGACAATCCGCTGCGCATTTGCGAAAACATCATAGGAAGAAGAAATTATCCCCCTAACGCCAGCAAATCGTACGTATTTGCAGCGCAGCGGCACCATCGCGCGACAGTTGAGGGGAGCGGCGCGCAAGCGTTTGCCGATTTTTTCTCGACCTTAACGTCATTGCACGCGTTGCGCGGGGTTGGACAGACAGGCCGCGCAGCGTTGTTAATGATGGTAGTGAAGAAGCATATGACAGGCATCGGGTCTTCGCTTGGAACGAACCCTTACACATTGACGTTGGCTAGGGTGTGGCAAGTGCAAGGAAGAAAATAAGAGAGACAATAATAATGGCAGACAACAAGAAACGCCCGGGTAAAGATCTCGACCGTATCGACCGCAACATCCTGAACGAGCTGCAGAAGGATGGGCGTATTTCGAACGTTGAGCTTTCGAAGCGCGTGGGGTTATCCCCAACGCCATGTTTAGAACGCGTGCGCCGCCTCGAGCGCCAGGGTTTCATTCATGGTTATACCGCATTGCTTAACCCGCATTATCTGGATGCATCCCTGCTGGTTTTCGTGGAGATCACGCTGAACCGCGGCGCGCCGGATGTGTTTGAGCAATTCAACTCGGCAGTACAGAAGCTCGAAGAGATCCAGGAGTGTCATCTGGTATCCGGCGATTTCGACTACCTGTTGAAAACCCGCGTGCCGGATATGTCGGCTTACCGCAAGTTGCTGGGTGAGACCCTGCTGCGTTTGCCGGGGGTTAACGACACCCGTACCTACGTGGTCATGGAAGAAGTTAAACAGAGTAACCGTTTGGTTATCAAAACACGGTAAGGTGCAGGTGCAAAACCTGATTAAATTGGTTACACTCCTGTTTATTCATACAGTTTCGGCGCCGGGGAAACCTCTCGGCGCTGTTGCTATTTCAGCTAACAGGAACCTGGAGAGCCTTTCTTGAGCCAGGAATATACAGAAGATAAAGAAGTTACCCTGAGAAAACTCAGCAGTGGCCGGCGTTTGCTGGAGGCTTTGCTGATCGTGGTAGCGATTTTTGCCGTTTACCTTATGGCTGCGCTGGTCAGTTTCAATCCGTCTGACCCTAGCTGGTCTCAGACCGCGTGGCATGAGCCTATTCATAACCTGGGCGGTGGCGTCGGCGCCTGGATGGCCGATACGCTGTTCTTCACCTTCGGGGTGCTCGCCTACGCGATACCGCCGATCATGCTGGTTCTGTGCTGGGCGGCCTACCGCCAGCGCGGCAATGGCGACTATATCGACTATTTTGCGCTCTCATTGCGTCTGATCGGCACACTGGCGCTGGTGCTCACCTCTTGTGGCCTGGCGGCGCTGAACGTCGACGACCTCTATTACTTCGCCTCCGGCGGCGTTATCGGCAGCCTGCTGAGCAACGCCATGCTGCCGTGGTTTAACGGCATCGGCGCCACGCTGGCGCTGTTATGCGTATGGGCGGCGGGGTTGACGCTGTTTACCGGCTGGTCCTGGCTGGTGATCGCCGAGAGAATTGGCGGTGCGGTGATGGGCGTGGCGACCTTTATGACCAACCGCTCGCGCCGTGAAGAACGCTATGACGATCGCTACGTTGACGTTGAAGCCGAGACGGCAGAGAAGGGCGCTGTGACGACGGTTGCTGCGGCAGCGGCGGACGACGACGTGCTGTTCTCTGCGCCTTCGGTAACCGAAACCGCCAAAGAGGCGGCTGAAGATGCTGCGGATCCGTTGCTCAGCAACCTGCGCGCCGGCGACGCTGACGATGAAATCGAAGCCGCACCGGCCGCCGCGCCTGCCGCGGCCGCGCCGGTGAGCGAGCCGGTTACCGCGGCGCCGGTGGTGGCTCAGGCGCCGTCGGTCACCGTTGCCCCGGCTGCCCCGGCCTCGGTTAGCCAACATCCGATGAGCGCGCAGGCGGAAAACGCCGTGCCGCCGCTGTATTCATTCGAGATCCCTGAAGAAACGCCGGCGCCGAAGGTTGCGCGCCCGGTTGACCCTTATCAGGACCGCGATGAACCGCGCCTCGGCAACTGGGATGCGCCCGCCGCGCCACAGCCGCCGCGCGAGCATTCACCCTTTGATTTCTCCGCCGCGCAGCGCGACAGCGTCGACGTCGGCGGGGCCTCCGGCTTCAGCGCCGCCGATGCGGCCGCCGCGCCGTTCGGCAGCGCCAAGCCGCAGTTGGACCACGCAGCGGCCGCGGCTGCTGCAGGTGCTGCGGCCAATGTGTTTATGCCGGCCTTTAGCGCCACCAGCGACGGCAACTCTCAGGTCAAGCAGGGTATTGGCCCTGAGCTGCCGCGGCCGAATCCGGTGCGCATTCCTACCCGGCGCGAGCTGGCGTCTTACGGCATCAAGCTGCCTTCGCAGCGCGCCGCCGAGCAGGAACAGCGCCAGAGCGAGCCAGAACCGCAACAGCCATTAACCGCCACTAACCCGCAGGATGAAGAAGCCCTGCAGGAAGCGGCGTTGCGTCAGGCGTTCGCCGAGCAGCAACAGCAGCGCTACGGCGAGGATCTCCAGCAGGACGACGAAGAGGCGCTGCAGGAAGCCGCGCTGCGCCAGGCGTTTGCCGAACAGCAGCAGGCGCGCTACGGCCAGCGGGAAGCGGAACCGGCACCTGCGGCCAGCCCGGTGGATACACGCAACGCGTTCAGCTTCTCGCCGATGGACGATTTGGTGGATGACGGCCCGAGCGAGCCGCTGTTTACCCTGTCGCCGCAGCTGGAAGAACGTATCGAGCAGCAGAGCGAGTTGGAAGACGATGTGCCGTTCGGCCAGTTTGAACCTGCGGCGCCTGCCTATGCGCAGCCAACGCCGCCTCAGACGCCGCCGGTGCAGCAACCCTATCAGCAACCCTATCAGCAACCGGGCCAGCAGCCTGCCTATCAGCAGCCTGTTCAACCGCAAGGTTATCAACAGCCGCCGCAGCCAGCTCAGCAACAGGGCTATCAGCAACCCGCGCAGCCTGCCGCGCAACCGGCTCCGGCCGCTGCGCAGCAGCCGGCGATGGACAGCCTGATCCACCCGTTCCTGATGCGTAACGACATGCCGTTGCAGAAGCCAAGCACGCCATTGCCGACGCTGGATCTGCTGACCGAAGCCCCGAAAGAGGTGGAGCCGGTGGATTCGTTCGCGCTGGAGCAAAAGGCGCGTCTGGTTGAGGCCAGCCTGGCCGATTACCGGGTGAAGGCCGACGTGGTGGATATTCTGCCGGGGCCGGTGATTACCCGCTTCGAGCTGGATCTGGCGCCGGGCGTCAAGGCGGCGCGCATTTCCAACCTGTCGCGCGACCTGGCGCGTTCACTCTCAACCTCCGCCGTGCGCGTGGTTGAAGTGATCCCCGGCAAGCCATACGTCGGGCTGGAGCTGCCGAATGCCAAGCGCCAAACGGTGTATCTGCGTGAAGTGCTGGATTGCCCGGCCTTCCGCGATAACCCTTCGCCGCTTTCGATCGTATTGGGTAAAGACATCTCCGGTGAGCCGGTGGTGGCCGATCTGGGCAAAATGCCGCACTTGCTGGTCGCCGGTACTACCGGTTCCGGTAAGTCGGTCGGGGTCAACGCCATGATCCTGAGCATCCTGTATAAGGCCACGCCGAAAGAAGTGCGCTTTATCATGATCGACCCGAAAATGCTGGAGCTCTCGGTCTACGAAGGCATTCCGCATCTGTTGACCGATGTGGTTACCGATATGAAAGACGCCGCCAACGCGTTGCGCTGGTGCGTGGGCGAGATGGAGCGCCGCTACAAGCTGATGTCTGCGTTGGGCGTGCGTAACCTGGCCGGTTACAACGAGCGCGTCGATCAGGCGGAGGCGATGGGCCGGCCGATCCCGGATCCGTTCTGGAAACCGGCCGACAGCATGGACATCACGCCGCCGGTGTTGGAGAAAGAGCCTTACATCGTGGTAATGGTCGACGAATTCGCCGATCTGATCATGACGGTGGGCAAAAAGGTCGAAGAGCTGATTGCTCGCCTGGCGCAGAAAGCGCGTGCGGCGGGTATCCACCTGGTGCTGGCGACCCAGCGTCCGTCGGTGGATGTGATCACCGGCCTGATCAAGGCCAACATCCCAACCCGCATCGCCTTTACCGTATCCAGCAAGATTGACTCGCGCACCATCCTCGATCAGGGCGGCGCCGAATCGCTGCTGGGGATGGGGGATATGCTGTATCTGGCGCCTAACTCCTCGATCCCGGTGCGTGTGCATGGCGCATTTGTGCGCGATCAGGAAGTGCATGCGGTGGTCAAGGATTGGAAAGCGCGCGAACGGCCCCAATATAAAGAGGGTATCCTCAGCGGCGGTGAAGACGGTGAGGGTGGCGCAGGCGGCGGCATGGAAGGCGATGAAGAGCTGGATCCGCTGTTTGACCAGGCGGTGGACTTCGTGGTGGATAAACGCCGCGCTTCCATCTCCGGCGTTCAGCGTCAGTTCCGCATTGGCTATAACCGCGCCGCGCGCATCATTGAACAGATGGAAGCGCAGGGCATCGTCAGCGAGCAGGGGCACAACGGCAACCGCGAGGTGCTGGCGCCGCCACGGCATGATTGACGCAGGTTCAACCGCTGTTATTCATTGATAAAGGGCCGCTTAGCGGCCCTTGTGCAAAGAAGCGTAAACCCGTTTCCTTCTCGGAACATTAGCCTATCTGGCGTCCGTGGGCTTCGGGTAGAGTAACGGTTGTTAAGGGTTAATTTGACCCGCACGGCACCGCCTTGCGGTTAACGCATTTCATAAGGTATCTGGAATAATGAAAAAACTGTTAGTTGCCTGCTGTTTGCTTTCGGGATTCACCTCCACCGCTGTGCTGGCCGACGCCGCGCAGGATCTGCAAAGCCGCCTGGCGAAAGTGAACAGTTTCCACGCCAGCTTCTCTCAGACCGTCACCAGCGGCGACGGCGCAGCGGTGCAGCAGGGTGAGGGCGAGCTGTGGGTTAAGCGCCCGAACCTGTTCAACTGGCACATGACTTCGCCGGACGAGAGCGTGCTGGTTTCCGATGGCCAGACCCTGTGGTTCTATAACCCGTTCGTCGAGCAGGTGACGGCGACCTGGCTGAAAAACGCCACCGGCAATACGCCGTTTATGCTGATCACCCGCAACAACGCCAACGACTGGAAACAGTACAACGTGAAGCAAAAAGGCGATGATTTCGAGCTGACGCCAAAATCCGCCAACGGCAACCTGAAGCAGTTCGCCATTACCGTGACCAACAGCGGCACCATCCGCAGCTTTGCGGCGGTTGAGCAGGACGGCCAACGCAGCTCGTATGCGCTGAAAAGCCAGCAAAACGTCTCCGCCGATCCGGCCAAATTCAAATTTACCCCACCGAAGGGGGTGACGCTGGACGACCAGCGCCAGTGAGGTGAAAGTGAGTAATCTGTCACTCGATTTTTCCCAAAATGAGTTCCAGCCGTTGGCCGCGCGTATGCGGCCAACCACGCTGGCGGAATATATCGGCCAGCGGCATCTGCTGGCCGCCGGCAAGCCGCTGCCGCGCGCCATCGAGGCCGGGCAGCTGCACTCGATGATTTTGTGGGGGCCGCCGGGCACCGGGAAAACGACGCTGGCAGAGTTGATCGGCCGCTACGGTCAGGCGGATGTCGAACGCATTTCCGCCGTGACCTCCGGCATTAAAGAGATCCGCGAAGCGATCGAGCGGGCGCGGCAAAACCGTGACGCCGGCCGCCGCACCATTCTGTTCGTCGACGAGGTGCACCGCTTCAATAAAAGCCAGCAGGATGCTTTCCTGCCGCACATTGAAGACGGCACCATCACCTTTATCGGCGCCACTACCGAAAACCCCTCGTTCGAACTCAATTCGGCCTTGCTGTCCCGTGCGCGCGTTTATTTGCTGAAGGCGTTGACCGCGGAAGATATCAGCCAGGTGCTGGATCAGGCGATGAACGACAGCGGGCGCGGCTTCGGTGGCCAGAATATCGAGCTGCCGGAAGAGACGCGTCGCATGCTGTCGGAGCTGGTGGGCGGCGACGCACGCCGGGCGCTGAACAGCCTGGAAATGATGGCGGACATGGCGGAAGTCAACGCCAAAGGCGTGCGGGTGCTGACGCCGGAACTGTTGAAAGAAGTTTCGGGCGAGCGCAGCGCGCGCTTCGACAACAAGGGCGATCGTTACTACGACCTGATTTCCGCACTGCATAAATCGGTGCGCGGTTCTGCCCCGGATGCCGCGCTGTACTGGTATGCGCGCATTATTACCGCCGGCGGCGATCCGCTGTACGTGGCGCGCCGCCTGTTGGCGATCGCGTCTGAAGACGTCGGCAATGCCGATCCGCGCGGCATGCAGGTGGCGATTGCCGCCTGGGACTGTTTTACCCGCGTGGGGCCGGCGGAGGGCGAACGCGCCATCGCGCAGGCGATCGTTTACCTGGCCTGCGCGCCGAAAAGCAACGCCGTTTATACCGCTTTCAAGGCGGCGATGCGCGACGCCAGAGAGATGGCCGATTACGACGTACCGGAGCACCTGCGCAACGCGCCGACCAAGCTGATGAAAGAGATGGGGTTGGGCGCAGAGTACCGCTATGCCCACGACGAAGCCAACGCCTACGCCGCCGGCGAGAATTATTTCCCGCCTGAAATGGCCAATACGCGTTATTACCAACCGACCTCTCGCGGGCTGGAGGGTAAAATCGGCGAAAAGTTGGCATGGCTGGCTGAGCAGGATCAAAATAGCCCGACAAAACGCTACCGCTAGCGTTGCCGTTGCGGTAAGGTTAGCGGGTATCACTCTTCCTTTATACGGCTATAAATCAGCCGTATAAGACAACAAATTTTCTTTCAATAACAATAAGCACAGGATTAGCATGCTCGATCCCAATCTGCTGCGTAATGAGCTAGACGCAGTCGCCGTCAAACTGGCTCGCCGAGGCTTTAAACTCGATCTGGATCTGCTGCGTTCGCAAGAAGAACGCCGCAAGGTTCTGCAGGTAGAAACTGAAACGCTGCAGGCCGAACGTAACTCCCGATCGAAATCCATCGGTGCGGCCAAAGCGCGCGGGGAAGACATCGAGCCGCTGCGTCGCGAAGTGAACGAACTGGGTGAAAAGCTGGATGCCGCCAAGGCTGAATTGGATGCGCTGCAGAGCGAGATCCGCGATTACGCTCTGGCGCTGCCGAACCTGCCCGACGATGCTGTGCCGAACGGCAAAGACGACAGCGAAAACCAGGAAATCGGCCGCTGGGGCGAGCCGCGCCAGTACGATTTCGCGGTGCGCGATCACGTCGATCTCGGTGAAATGGCCGGCGGCCTGGATTTCGCCGCGGCGGTCAAGCTGACCGGTTCGCGTTTTGTGGTGATGAAGGGGCAAATCGCCCGCATGCACCGCGCGCTGTCCCAGTTCATGCTGGATCTGCACACCGAGCAGCACGGTTATCTGGAGGCCTACGTGCCTTACCTGGTCAACCATGCAACCCTGTACGGCACCGGGCAACTGCCGAAGTTCGGTGAGGATCTGTTCCACACCAAGCCGCTGGAAGAAGAGTCCGACAGCAGCAACTACGCGCTGATCCCAACGGCGGAAGTGCCGCTGACCAACCTGGTGCGCGACGAGATCCTGGAAGAAGAGTCTCTGCCGCTGAAGATGACCGCGCATACGCCATGCTTCCGCGCAGAAGCCGGTTCCTATGGCCGCGACACCCGTGGCCTGATCCGCATGCACCAGTTCGACAAAGTGGAAATGGTGCAGATCGTTCGCCCGGAAGACTCCATGGCGGCGTTGGAAGAGCTGACCGGCCACGCCGAGAAGGTGCTGCAACTGCTGGCGCTGCCGTACCGTAAAGTGCTGCTGTGCACCGGCGACATGGGCTTTGGCGCCTGCAAAACCTACGATCTGGAAGTGTGGCTGCCGGCGCAGAACACCTACCGTGAAATCTCCTCATGCTCCAACATGTGGGATTTCCAGGCGCGCCGCATGCAAGCGCGCTGCCGCAGCAAAACCGAGAAGAAGCCACGCCTGGTTCACACGCTGAACGGCTCCGGCCTGGCGGTTGGCCGCACGCTGGTGGCGGTGCTGGAAAACTATCAACAGGCCGACGGCCGCATTCAGGTGCCTGAGGTGCTGCGTCCTTATATGGGTGGCCTGGAATACATCGGCTGAAAAGCAAATAACTGAAAAAAGCGCCTGCGGGCGCTTTTTTTTTGCCTTTATCGCCCGCAACCGCGGCACGGGAAACAAATCGTGCGGTTCACTGATAAGTGGCGATTGACTTTTTTATCGCCAGTGGCATGATTCGCGCACTCTCTTGCGCGTTCGGTTTCAATTTCACTATGTCCGCTTACTCCCGCCCAGTGCTTCTGTTGCTCTGCGGCCTGTTGCTGCTTACGGTCTCCATCGCCGTATTGAATACGTTGGTCCCACTTTGGTTAACCCATGCTCAGCTGTCAACCTGGCAGGTGGGAATGGTCAGCTCCTCTTATTTTACCGGCAACCTGGTTGGCACGCTGGTGGCGGGCAAACTGATCCAGCGCGTCGGTTTTACCCGCAGTTATCACCTTTCCTGCATCGTTTTTGCCGTGGCGACCGCCGGCATGGTGCTGTCGCTCGATTTCTGGAGCTGGCTGGGGTGGCGTTTCTTCGCCGGCGTCGGCTGCGCCTGGATCTGGGTGATCGTGGAAAGCGCGCTGCTGCGCAGCGGCAACCTGAGCAACCGCGGCCAGCTGCTGGCGGCCTACATGATGGTGTATTACCTCGGTACGGTCACCGGCCAGCTGCTGCTGAGCATGGTGTCCACCGAGCTGCTGAAGGTGGTGCCCTGGGTGATCGCCATCGTGATCGGCGCCATGCTGCCGATGCTGTTCGCCCGGGTGAACAGCCAGCATGACGAGCCTCAGCAGGCGGCGGTATGGCCGATGCTGAAGCGTCGCAGCGCGCGGCTGGGCATCAACGGCTGCATTATTTCCGGCATCGTGCTGGGCTCGCTGTACGGCCTGATGCCGCTGTATCTGTCCCATCAGGGCATGAGCGACGCCAACGTCGGTTACTGGATGGCGCTGCTGGTGAGCTCCGGCATCGTCGGGCAGTGGCCGGTAGGGCGGCTGGCCGATCGTTATGGCCGCCTGCTGGTGCTGCGCATTCAGGTGTTTATGGTGATCCTCGCCAGCGTGGCGATGCTCGGCAACTACGCCATGGCGCCGTCGCTGTTTATTCTCGGCTGCGCCGGTTTCACCCTGTATCCGGTGGCGATGTCCTGGGCCTGCGAGAAGGCAATGCCGCACGAGCTGGTGGCGATGAACCAGGCGCTGCTGATGAGTTACACCATCGGCAGCCTGCTGGGCCCATCGATGACGGCGCTGCTGATGCAGAACTATTCCGATCGCGTGCTGTTCGTGATGATTGCCGCAGTAGCGCTGGTGTATCTGATGATGCTGCTGAAAAAGCAAAAGCCGGACCGCCACCACACGCCGTTCGCCGCTGCCTGACAATAAAAAACCCGGCCTTGCGCCGGGTTTTTTGATCAGCCGAAAACGGTCAGTACATCACCTTGTGGCCGTAGCTCTCCAGGATGCCTTTGACGCGATCCATGGTTTCGGCCTTGGGGGGATGCACGCCGTCCAGCTGGTATTCTTCGCCCATCGCCACCCATTTGTGTTTGCCCAGTTCGTGATAGGGCAGCAGCTCGATTTTCTCGATGTTGGTCATGTCCCGGGTGAACTCGCCCAGCATGTGCGCCGACTTGTCGTCGTCAGACCAGCCCGGCACCACCACATAACGGATCCAGGTGCGCTGATTGCGCTGCGCCAGGTAGCGGGCGAATTCCAGCGTACGGTGGTTGGACACGCCCACCAGGTTTTGGTGGATGTCGTCGTTCATCTGTTTCAGATCCAGCATCACCAGGTCGGTGGTGTCCAGCAGCTCGTCGATTACCGGATCGTAGCGGCGCACGAAGCCGTTGGTATCCAGGCAGGTGTTGATGCCTTCTTCATGGCAGGCGCGGAACCAGTCGCGCACGAATTCTGCCTGCAGGATCGCCTCGCCGCCTGAGGCGGTGACGCCGCCGCCGGAGGCGTTCATAAAGTGGCGGTAGGAAACGGTGTCTTTCATCAGCTCTTCCACGGTGACTTCTTTGCCGCCGTGGGTGTCCCAGGTATCGCGGTTATGGCAATACAGGCAGCGCATCAGGCAGCCCTGGAAGAAGACGATAAAACGGATCCCGGGACCATCGACGGTGCCGCAGGATTCGAAGGAGTGGATGCGACCTTTCACTGACATTGCGGGGTTTTCTCCAATATTGACTGTCAAACGCAGTCTAAAAATAGGCGCCTGGCCGCCAGCAGGTATCAGCGATGCGGCGCTGGGGAGAAACCCGGCGCCGGGGTGAAACGATGCCTGTTGGCCGGCTATTAGCCGGATAACTGTTTTGCCGGATATCCATTAAGTATAGATGCCTGGCAAAACAGACTCGCGCGGAGTCAGGGGACAGTGCGGGTGGATAAAAGGGCCGGCAAGACCGGCCCCGACGCTGGTGCCGGGCGGGAAACCCGCCCGGAAGGGGCAATTACATCGACTGGGTGAAAGTACGGGTAATTACGTCCTGCTGTTGCTCTTTGGTCAGCGAGTTGAAGCGCACGGCGTAACCGGATACGCGGATGGTCAGCTGAGGATATTTCTCAGGGTTTTCCATCGCGTCCAGCAGCATTTCGCGGTTCATCACGTTGACGTTCAGGTGCTGGCCGCCCTCGATGGAGGCTTCATGGTGGAAGTAACCGTCCATCAGGCCCGCCAGGTTGGCTTTACGCACGTCGTCGTCTTTACCCAGCGCGTTAGGCACGATGGAGAAGGTGTAGGAGATCCCGTCTTTGGCGTAGGCAAACGGCAGTTTGGCTACGGAAGTCAGGGAGGCTACTGCGCCTTTCTGGTCACGGCCGTGCATTGGGTTGGCGCCAGGGCCGAATGGAGCGCCTGCGCGGCGGCCATCCGGCGTGTTGCCGGTTTTTTTGCCGTACACCACGTTGGAGGTGATGGTCAGCACCGACTGAGTCGGTACCGCATTGCGGTAGGTGCGCAGTTTCTGAATTTTCTTCATGAAACGTTCCACCAGGTCACAGGCGATGTCATCAACGCGGGCATCGTTGTTACCGAACTGCGGATATTCACCTTCCACTTTAAAGTCGGTCGCCAGGCCGTCTTCGTCGCGGATGGTGGTGACTTTGGCGTACTTGATGGCGGACAGGGAGTCCGCCGCGACCGACAGACCGGCGATGCCGCAGGCCATGGTGCGGTAAACGTCACGGTCGTGCAGCGCCATCAGCGCAGCTTCGTAGCTGTACTTGTCGTGCATGTAGTGAATGATGTTCAGCGCGGTTACGTACTGCTTGGCCAGCCAGTCCATAAAGTGGTCCATGCGTTCCATGACTTTGTCATAGTCCAGCACTTCGTCCATCATTGGCGCTTCTTTCGGGCCAACCTGCATTTTCAGTTTTTCATCCACGCCGCCGTTGATGGCGTACAGCATGGTTTTCGCCAGGTTGGCGCGGGCGCCGAAGAACTGCATCTGTTTGCCGACGATCATCGGGCTGACGCAGCAGGCGATGGCATAGTCATCGTTGTTGAAGTCAGGGCGCATCAGATCGTCGTTTTCATACTGTACGGAGGAGGTGTCGATAGACACTTTCGCGGCGTATTTTTTGAAATTCAACGGCAGTTTTTCAGACCACAGGATGGTCATGTTCGGTTCCGGCGACGGGCCCATGGTGTACAGGGTGTTCAGGAAGCGGAAGCTGTTTTTGGTCACCAGGGTACGGCCGTCAACGCCCATGCCCGCCAGGGATTCGGTCGCCCAGATTGGGTCGCCGGAGAACAGCTCATCGTACTCAGGGGTACGCAGGAAGCGCACCATGCGCAGTTTCATCACCAGATGGTCGATCAGCTCCTGCGCCTGTTCTTCCGTCAGTTTGCCTTCTTTGATGTCGCGCTCAATGAACACGTCGAGGAAGGTAGACACGCGGCCGAAGGACATGGCGGCGCCGTTCTGCGATTTCACCGCGGCCAGGTAGCCGAAGTAGGTCCACTGTACCGCTTCTTGCGCGTTGGTGGCCGGGCCGGAGATGTCGTAGCCGTATTTGGCGGCCATTTCTTTGATCTGGGCCAGAGCGCGGTGCTGTTCGGCAATTTCTTCACGCAGCTGAATGGTCATTTCCAGGTCTTCGCCGTTTTCCAGCTTGTCCTGCAGCGACTTGAACTGGTTCAGTTTGTCGGCCATCAGGAAATCGATGCCGTACAGTGCCACGCGACGGTAGTCGCCAATGATGCGGCCGCGGCCGTAGGCATCAGGCAGGCCGGTCAGCACGCCGGATTTACGGCAGTTCAGGATGTCTTTGGTGTAAACGTCGAATACGCCCTGGTTGTGGGTTTTGCGGTATTCGGTGAACACTTTCTTCAGCTGCGGATCCAGCTCGCGGCCGTAGACTTTGCAGGAACCTTCCACCATCTTGATGCCGCCGAAGGGGATCAGCGCGCGCTTCAGCGGCGCGTCGGTCTGCAGGCCAACGATGGTTTCCAGCTCTTTGGCGATGTAGCCTGCGTCGTGAGAAGTGATGGTCGCGGCAACGTTGGTGTCGAAATCAACTGGCGCATGGGTGCGGTTTTCCAGTTTGATCCCTTCCATAACCTTGTCCCACAAGGTGGTGGTGGCTTCCGTTGCGCCCGCCAGGAAGGATTCATCACCCTCGTAAGGAGTGTAGTTTTTCTGGATAAAGTCACGAACGTTGACTTCGTTCTGCCAGTCACCTTTGCTGAAACCTTCCCAAGCTTTGGCTAACTTTTCGTTAAGTTCGGTCATAGTACACCTACCTTCTAATGTGGATTTCTTTGTAAACCTGGTGCGCGATAACTCACAGCTTAGTGCTGCTGTTCACCACCGCGCAGATAAATTACCCAGTAAGTCAACCCAACCAGCAGGCCGCCGCCAATGATGTTGCCAATGGTCACCGGGATCAGGTTGTCGATGATGAAGTTGCTTACGGTCAGATGAGCAAATTGCTCGGGCGTTGCCCCTACGGCTTGCCAGAATTCCGGCGTGGCGAAGTGTTTAACCACGATACCCATAGGGATCATAAACATGTTGGCGATGCTGTGTTCGAAGCCGCTGGCGACAAACATGCCGACCGGCAGGATCATGGCGAACATTTTGTCCATCAGGCTGCGGCCGGAGTAGCTCATCCAGACCGCCAGGCAGACCATCAGGTTAGCCAGAATGCCGAGGCAGACGGCTTCGATAAAGGTGTGGTGCAGCTTGTGGTCCGCGGTTTGCAGTACGTTCAAGCCCCACAGGCCGTTATCGACCATGTATTCGCCGGAGAACCAAATCAGCGCCACGAAGAACAGCGCGCCGACCAGGTTGCCGATATAGACGTTCAGCCAGTTCGCGCCGAGCTGGCACCAGCTGATGCGGCCGCTGGCCTTGGCAATCACGATCAGAACGGTGGAGGTGAACAGGTCTGCGCCCGAGACCACCACCAGCATTAACCCCAGGGAGAAGCAGATGCCGCCGACCAGCTTCGCCAGGCCGAAAGGCACGCCGGCGGTGCCGGTAGTCGCGGTGATGTAAAAAACGAAAGCGATGGAAATAAAGACGCCGGCGGTAATCGCCAAATAAAAAGTTTTCAGCGGATGCTTGGTGGCTTTATAAACACCTGCATCCTCGGCGATTTTCGCCGTTGCCGCAGGTAATATCAGATCGAAGGGGTTGTCAGTTTTCACACTAACTCTCGCTCTTAAGGGTTAAAACAACGCAATGAGATACTAGCAAAGCAGTATAGGGTAAAATTTGATTTGGATCATAAGGCGGGGAAGTAAAGCGGGTAAAGCCGTATAAAAAACAAGGTTTTATGGATTAATTTACTGATTTTTATTGAAAAACTATTTTTTAATGTTTGCAAAAAATTTTGAACAAACCTGAGTGGGCGCATGAGCAAAGGTTAAATTTTAAGGCTCATTGTCGCCATTTGGCGGTTAAAGTTTAATTATCGGTTAATTATTATTTCACCGCTCGGTAACAATTGCCGCTTTATTTATCTTTTTACTGTTTAAGTGCCTTATTCAGGGTAAAAAAATATGACGAAATAAGCGACAAAATAATGATGACGGCGGGAAAATTCAATCGGCTACTTCTTTGGGAGTAGCGCCGGCGGGCGTGCCGCCGGCGCGGGTAGCGCGAGGTTACGCCTGCGCCCAGTGGCGGCGTTTGGCGTTTTGCAGTTTTTCGTAAGCCGCCAGCAGCGCCTGGTGGGCCGGCAAGGCTTTCAGGCTGCTGTCAACGGCGAACAGCCCGTTGAAACGCTCTTCGCCGCTGATGGCAGCCGACGCGGCGTCGACCGCTTCCTGGCCGTACATCTTCACGAAGGCGCTGTAGTACTGCGCCGGTTCGCGCTCTGGCTCCTGCGCCAGCAGCAGCAGGGTTTGCAGGCAGCGGTAGTAGTTGCTGCGCGCCGGGCTCAGCACCGAGGCGTTAAAGTCCTGCGTCCATTCGGTCCAGATCAGCGCCTGATCCAGATCGCCGCCCGCCAATGCCAGCATCGACTTCAGCTCGCCAACGCGCAGGGTGTACCAGGCATTGTCTTTGCCGCTGGCAATGCCCAGCAGCTCGCGCACGCGGGTGAAGTCGTCCAGTCCTTCGTCGTCCAGCCGTTGGATCAGCGCCAGATACTCTTCAGGCTCCCACTCGCTGCCCGGCAGCGCCAGCAGGGTGTCGCGCAGGTGCGCGCCCATGCTGTTGTTGGCCATCAGCAGATCTTCCGCCGGGTAGATGTCGGACATGCCCGGCACGATGATGCGGCAGGCGTACACATCCAGATGCTCGTAGTCGGCGATGTAAACCTCGGCGCCTTCCTTATCGAAGATGCTCATCAGGGTGGCGAACTCTTCCTGCGTGCTGCCGCTGAAGCTCCAGTCGGCGAACGGGTAATCGGCATCCTGCTTGAACATGTCCCAGGAGATCAAACCGCTGGAATCGATGAAGTGGGTTTCCAGGTTGGTGTGTTCGGCCACTTCTTCGTCGTCGAAGGTCGGGGCGGTGAACACGTCGAGATCTTTCAGGCTGCGGCCCTGCAGCAGTTCGGTCACGGTGCGCTCCAGCGCTACGCCGAAGTCTGGGTGCGCGCCGAACGAGGCGAAACAGGTGCCGTTGGCCGGGTTGAACAGCACTACGCAGATAACCGGATAGTTGCCGCCCAGCGAAGCGTCATACGACAGGATCGGGAAACCTTCTTCTTCCAGCTTGGCGATGGCTTCCACCACGCCCGGATAGCGGTTCAGCACCTCGGCCGGGATCTCCGGCAGGCTGATGGATTCGGCGATGATGCGGTTCTTCACATAGCGCTCGAACACTTCCGACAGGCCCTGAACGCGGGCTTCGTTGGCGGTGTTGCCGGCGGACATGCCGTTGGAAACGTACAGGTTGCCGATGATGTTCATCGGGATATATACGGTTTGCTGGTCAGACTGGCGGGCGAACGGCAGCGCGCAGATGCCGCGATCGCCATTGCCGGACTGCAGGTCGATCAGATCGCTGGCGCTCAGTTCCTGTTCCGGATCGTAGAACGCATGCAGACGCGGGTCGAGGATGCCGGCCGGCAGCGAGTCGTCCGCCGGGATCGGGAACCATTTCTCGTTCGGGTAATGCACGAAGTCGCCTTCGGCGATCTGCTTGCCCAGGTAGAAATCGGCGAAGAAATAGTTGGTGGACAGGCGTTCGAAGTATTCGCCCAAAGCGGAAGCCAGCGCGGCTTTCTTGCTGGCGCCTTTACCGTTGGTGAAGCACAGCGGGCAATCGCGATCGCGGATGTGAACCGACCAGACGTGCGGCACCGGGTTCAGCCATGAGGCTTCTTCGATATTAAAACCGAGATCGCTCAGCTTCTGTTGGAAACGGGCGATGGAGTCTTCCAGTGCGGCGTCTTTGCCGGGGATAAAAGTTTGCGTCATTGTCTTCACTTTTTGAGCGTACTAAAAACGCGCAATGATACGGGGTTTTGCGCCCAAGCTCCACGTATTCCTAAAGCGGTGGCAAAGTCACAGTTTTTTTGAGGATAAGGGCCATAATTCAGCGAGTTATCTGTCACGGAGAAATCTAATGAAATCAGTGAAACTCAGCGTTTTGGCCCTCTTTCTGGCGGGGGGCAGCGGCTCGGCGCTGGCCTTGCCCAACGTCACCCTGCTGGCTACCGGCGGCACCATCGCCGGCGGCGGATCTTCGGCAACGCAGTCCAATTACACCGCCGGCAAACTGGGCGTCGAGGCGTTGGTCAACGCGGTGCCGGAACTGAAAAACATCGCCAATGTGCAGGGCGAACAGGTGGTGAATATCGGTTCGCAGGATATGAACGACCAGGTGTGGCTGACGCTGGCGAAAAAGATCAACGACGACTGCGGCAAAACCGACGGTTTCGTGATCACCCACGGCACCGACACCCTGGAGGAAACGGCCTATTTCCTCGATCTGACGGTCAAGTGCGACAAGCCGGTGGTGATCGTCGGGGCGATGCGCCCGGCGACGGCGATGAGCGCCGACGGCCCGTTCAATCTGTATAACGCGGTGGTGACGGCGGTCGATCCGCAGTCGGCCAACCGCGGGGTGCTGGTGGCGATGAACGACAGCGTGCTGGACGCGCGCGACGTGACGAAAACCAACACCACCTCGGTGCAGACCTTCCAGGCGCCGAACTTCGGCCCGCTCGGCTATATCCATAACGGCAAGGTCGACTATCAACGCTCGCCGCACCGCAAGCACACCACGGATACGCCGTTTGACGTCGGCAAGCTGAACGAGCTGCCGAAGGTCGGCATCATCTATAACTACGCCAACGCTTCCGACGCGCCGGCCAAGGCGCTGATTGCCGAAGGGTATCAGGGCATCGTCAGCGCCGGCGTCGGCAACGGCAACCTGTACAAGACGGTGTTCGACACCCTGGCGACGGCGGCGCACAGCGGCGTGGCGGTCGTGCGCTCCTCGCGGGTGCCGACCGGCGCCACCACCGAAGATGCGGAAGTGGACGACGCCAAATATGGCTTCGTCGCCGCCGGCACGCTGAACCCGCAAAAGGCGCGGATTTTGCTGCAGCTGGCGCTGACGCAGACCAAAGACGCGAAGCAGATCCAGCAAATGTTCAACCAGTACTGAGCTTCGTTGCCGTTCAGCGGGGCAGGGACGCCCCCCAACAGCCATCCCGACTGAATACAGCATAAAACACCGCGTTAACCCACTGAATTCCCCGATGACACAGCGTTTTATCGCACAAAAAAACCTCGCCATGGCAGAGCCTGTTATTCCGCGCCGCGCCCGTTTGCCACCTGCGGGCGAATAAGCATTGCAGCGGCGTTACGTGAGTGATAAAACCGATGGGTTGGTTAACATGAGAGTTAACTTCGGGCGTATTTCGGCAGGCCGCTTTTGGCGCGGCGAATAGTGAATGTGGTGAGGGGAAATGACTCAGGTTTATAATTTTAGCTCTGGCCCGGCAATGCTGCCGGTTGAAGTGTTGCGCCGTGCGGAACAGGAACTGTGCAACTGGCACGGCCTGGGGACTTCAGTGATGGAAATCAGCCACCGCAGTAAAGAATTTATCGCCGTTGCCCAGCAGTCCGAACAGGATCTGCGCGACCTGTTGAAAATCCCCGCCAACTACAAAGTGCTGTTCTGCCACGGCGGCGCCCGCGCGCAGTTCGCCGCGTTGCCGCTGAACCTGCTGGGCGACAAGGCCACCGCCGACTATATCGACGGCGGTTACTGGGCGCACAGCGCCATCAAGGAAGCGGAAAAATACTGCGCGCCGAACGTTATCGACGTGAAAACCCGCATCGACGGCCTGAGCGGCATCAAACCGATGAAAGAGTGGCAGCTCAGCAAAGACGCCGCCTACGTGCATTATTGCCCGAATGAAACCATCGACGGCGTGGCCATCGATGAAACGCCGGACTTCGGCGACAAAGTGGTGATTGGCGATTACTCCTCGACCATTCTGTCCCGCCCGCTGGACGTGAGCCGTTTCGGCGTGATTTACGCCGGGGCGCAGAAAAATATCGGCCCGGCCGGCCTGACGCTGGTGATCGTGCGTGACGATCTGTTGGGCAAGGCGCGCCGTGAGGTGCCGTCGATTCTTGATTACACCGTGCTGGCCGAGAACGAGTCGATGTTCAACACCCCGCCGACCTTCGCCTGGTATCTGTCCGGCCTGGTGTTCAAATGGCTGAAAGAGCAGGGCGGCCTGTTGGAGATGCAAAAGCGCAATCAGGCCAAGGCCGAGCTGCTGTACGCGACCATCGACAATTCCGATTTCTACCGCAGCCAGGTGGCGATCGGCAACCGTTCCTGGATGAACGTGCCGTTCCAGTTGGCCGATGCTGCGCTGGATAACGTCTTCCTCAGCGAAGCGGAGGCCATCGGCCTGCAGGCGCTGAAAGGCCACCGGGTAGTTGGCGGCATGCGCGCTTCTATTTACAATGCGATGCCGCTGGCCGGCGTGCAGGCGTTGACCGACTTTATGATCGACTTCGAACGTCGTCACGGTTAAGCCAGGCTGTCCGCGTTAGGCGGGCCGCGATAGCTGTTGTCCTTTTGCATTAAAGCGGCTCCGGCATTATTCCCGGAGCCGTTTCGTTTATCAGAATTTGGAGAGTTTTGTTCACATGGTGGATTCCCTGACGTTACAACCGGTTGCCCTGGTCAATGGCACCGTCAACTTACCCGGCTCCAAGAGCGTTTCCAACCGTGCTCTGCTGCTGGCTGCGCTGGCGGAGGGAACGACCCGGCTGACCAACCTGCTGGACAGCGACGACGTGCGCCATATGCTGAATGCGCTGCAGGCGCTGGGCGTGAGCTATCAGCTTTCCGCCGACCGCACCGTGTGCGAAGTGACCGGCGTCGCCGGGCCGTTGGTGGCCAGCCAGCCGCTGGAACTGTTCCTCGGCAACGCCGGCACCGCGATGCGCCCATTGGCGGCGGCGCTGTGCCTGGGCAGCGGCGACGTGGTGCTGACCGGCGAACCGCGCATGAAAGAGCGGCCGATCGGCCACCTTGTGGACGCGTTGCGCCAGGGCGGCGCGCAGATTGATTACCTCGAGCAGACGGATTATCCGCCGATTCGCCTGCGCGGCGGCTTCCAGGGCGGCGAGGTCACCGTCGACGGCAGCGTTTCCAGCCAATTCCTGACTGCGTTGTTGATGGCCGCGCCGCTGGCGCCGCAGGATACGCAGATCCATATCAAAGGCGAGCTGGTGTCCAAGCCGTATATCGACATCACGTTGCATCTGATGCGCACCTTCGGCGTGGACGTCAGCCATGACAATTACCGGGTCTTCCACATTCAGGGGCGCCAGACGTATATCGCACCGGGCGACTACTTGGTTGAGGGCGACGCTTCTTCCGCCTCTTACTTCCTGGCGGCGGCGGCGATTAAAGGCGGCACCGTGCGCGTGACCGGTATCGGCCGCAAGAGCGTGCAGGGCGACACCAAATTCGCCGACGTGCTTGAGAAAATGGGCGCGCGCATCACCTGGGGCGATGATTTTATCGAGTGCAGCCGCGGCGAGCTGCGCGGCATCGACATGGACATGAACCATATCCCGGACGCAGCGATGACTATCGCCACCACCGCGCTGTTTGCCCAAGGGCCAACCACCATCCGCAATATTTACAACTGGCGGGTGAAGGAAACCGATCGCCTGGCGGCGATGGCTACCGAACTGCGCAAAGTGGGCGCCGAGGTTGACGAAGGCGAGGACTACATCCACGTTGTGCCGCCGGCCAGGCTGCAGTTCGCCGAGATCGGTACCTACAACGATCACCGCATGGCGATGTGTTTCTCGCTGGTGGCGCTGTCGGATACGCCGGTCACCATTCTTGATCCGAAATGCACCGCGAAGACCTTCCCGGACTATTTCGAACAGCTGGCGCGCATCAGCCAGCCGGCGTAACGGTCAGATCGTTTCTTTTAAGGCCCGTTTGCGGGCCTTTATCGTTTTTACCGCCCGGCGTCCGCTGTTTCTTCTATACTTTTTTCTCGGTTGTGCGCTTATTTTCAACAACCAGACAGTTCCAGGGTAACAGTTCGCCACACGGCAGCGTATAATACGCCCCCGTGTCTGCCCCCTATTGGGCAGTCGGCAGGGCGCGGGCCGTCAGACCTTCATGGTTTTCTGGGGGCCGGCTGTGCCCCTGTGAGGTTTTTTACCTGAAGGAGAGAGAAATGACGGCTACAGCCCCGGTGATAACCGTTGATGGACCAAGCGGCGCAGGCAAGGGCACCTTGTGTAAAGCCCTGGCCGAATCCCTTGGTTGGCGTTTGCTGGATTCCGGCGCGATTTATCGCGTGCTGGCGCTGGCGGCGTTGCATCATCAGGTGGATATCACTTCTGAGGAAGCGCTGGTTCCGCTGGCCGCACATCTCGATGTTCGCTTTCTTGCCCAGGATGGCAAGCTGCAGGTGATTTTGGAAGGTGAGGACGTCAGCAACGAGATCCGCACCGAAACCGTCGGCAACACCGCTTCGCAGGCGGCTGCGTTCCCGCGGGTGCGCGAGGCGCTGTTGCGCCGCCAGCGCGCGTTTCGCGAAGCGCCGGGTCTGATTGCCGACGGCCGCGATATGGGCACCGTGGTGTTCCCGGACGCGCCGGTTAAGATTTTCCTCGACGCCAGCTCGGAGGAGCGCGCGCACCGCCGCATGCTACAGTTGCAGGAAAAGGGCTTTAATGTTAACTTTGAACGTCTTTTAGCCGAGATAAAGGAACGGGATGACCGTGACCGTAATCGGGCTATCGCGCCTCTGGTGCCCGCTTCCGACGCCCTCGTGCTGGATTCAACCCGCATGTCGATCGAGGAAGTCATCCGGCAAGCGCTGACGTATGCACAGAAAGTTTTGGCGTTGCCGCAGCAATAAGCGCGGCGGCGTTACTGGCTTTTTGTCATATTTGTCATAGAAGTATCGCACTATATCGGGTAAAATTTTACCCCTGTAACCTAAACCCTGTCGGCATGGAGCCAATGGCGGGGTATGTGAAACAACCCCATTCGGCGGGACGCTAAATGGACGTTAAACTAAAGAACCCTGAAGATTAACAACATGACTGAATCTTTCGCTCAACTCTTTGAAGAATCCTTAAAAGAAATCGAAACCCGCCCGGGTTCCATCGTTCGCGGCGTAGTAGTTGCCATCGACAAAGACATCGTACTGGTTGACGCCGGTCTGAAGTCCGAGTCTGCCATCCCGGCTGAGCAATTCAAAAACGCACAGGGCGAGCTGGAAATCCAGGTTGGCGACGAAGTTGACGTTGCTCTGGATGCTGTTGAAGACGGCTTCGGTGAAACTCTGCTGTCCCGTGAGAAAGCTAAGCGTCACGAAGCTTGGATCACGCTGGAAAAAGCCTACGAAGACGCTGAGACTGTAACCGGTGTTATCAACGGCAAAGTGAAGGGTGGCTTCACCGTCGAGCTGAACGGCATCCGCGCGTTCCTGCCAGGTTCCCTGGTTGACGTGCGTCCGGTACGTGACACTCTGCACCTGGAAGGCAAAGAGCTTGAGTTCAAAGTCATCAAGCTGGACCAGAAACGCAACAACGTTGTTGTTTCTCGCCGTGCGGTTATCGAATCCGAAAACAGCGCAGAACGCGATCAACTGCTGGAAAACCTGCAGGAAGGCATGGAAGTTAAAGGTATCGTTAAGAACCTCACTGACTACGGTGCATTCGTTGATCTGGGCGGCGTAGACGGCCTGCTGCACATCACTGACATGGCTTGGAAACGCGTTAAGCACCCAAGCGAAATCGTCAATGTTGGCGATGAAATCACTGTTAAAGTGCTGAAGTTCGACCGCGAGCGTACTCGTGTTTCCCTGGGCCTGAAACAGCTGGGCGAAGATCCATGGGTCGCTATCGCGAAACGTTACCCAGAAGGCACCAAGCTGACTGGCCGCGTGACCAACCTGACTGATTACGGCTGCTTCGTAGAAATCGAAGAAGGCGTTGAAGGTCTGGTACACGTTTCTGAAATGGATTGGACCAACAAAAACATCCATCCGTCCAAAGTTGTTAACGTGGGCGACGTAGTGGAAGTTATGGTTCTGGACATCGATGAAGAACGTCGTCGTATCTCCCTGGGCCTGAAGCAGTGCAAAAACAACCCATGGCAGCAATTCGCAGAAACCCACAACAAGGGCGACCGCGTTGAAGGTAAAATCAAGTCTATCACTGACTTCGGTATCTTCATCGGCCTGGACGGCGGCATCGACGGCCTGGTTCACCTGTCTGACATCTCCTGGAACGTTGCAGGCGAAGAAGCAGTGCGTGAATACAAGAAAGGCGACGAAATCGCAGCGGTTGTTCTGCAGGTTGACGCAGAGCGCGAGCGTATCTCCCTGGGCGTGAAGCAACTGGCTGAAGACCCGTTCAATAACTACCTGTCTATGAACAAGAAAGGTACTATTGTTACTGGTAAAGTCACTGCAGTTGACGCCAAAGGTGCTACAGTTGAATTAGCAGGCGGCGTAGAAGGTTACCTGCGTGCATCTGAAGCCTCTCGCGACCGCATTGAAGATGCAACCCTGGTTCTGAACGTAGGTGACGAAGTTGAAGCCAAATTCACCGGCGTTGACCGTAAGAACCGCGTTGTAAGCCTGTCCGTACGTGCTAAGGACGAAGCTGACGAGAAAGACGCCATCGCTACTGTTAACAACAAACAGGAAGAAGGCAACTTCTCTAACGCAATGGCTGAAGCTTTCAAAGCGGCTAAAGGCGAGTAATGACGGGGGGCGGTCTCTGGCCGCCCCGATACGGTAGTTTAGCTGCAAAGCTTGGAGGATCTATGACCAAGTCTGAACTTATTGAAAGACTTGCTGGCCAGCAATCTCATGTACCGGCGAAGGCCGTTGAGGATGCAGTGAAAGAGATGCTCGAACATATGGCCGCAACATTGGCCGATGGCGAACGCATCGAGATCCGCGGATTCGGCAGTTTTTCTCTTCACTACCGTGCTCCGCGTGTGGGTCGCAACCCGAAAACCGGCGACAAAGTTGAGCTGGACGGCAAGTACGTTCCTCACTTCAAGCCAGGCAAAGAGTTGCGTGACCGCGCCAATATCTACGGCTAGTCACTGACTGCCCATAGAGTTGTTGCTTGTAAAGAATATAAAACGGTGCCTTGGGGCGCCGTTTTTTTTTGCCTGTCGTTTAGCCTGCCTCACGCCTCCTTTTGCGCGCCGCGCCGCAGTTCAGCACGCCTGCGTGAAAACCGAAGAGTTAACCTGCAACATTCACCGCATTGAGGCACAAAGGTGCTGGCGGCTGCCTTCATACGAATGAACAATCCTCTTTACCGATTGCAATGCATGGAGAGGGCCGATCAAAACCTCGCTGGATCTGGCGGTTATCGCCGTTGTTTGCGGAATTTTACCCCTGCTGGTGTTACCGCAGTTGCCCGATGGGTTAACCGCACTGCTGATGGTATTGCCCGCCAGCCTGCTGTTGCGTTCTCGCCGGGCAGCCTGGCAATTTATCGGCTGGGGCGCTCTGGGTTTTCTGTGGGCGGTTTTCAACGCCGGCGGTCTGGTGGGGCAGGTGGAGAGGCTGAGCCGCGGGCCAGAGGTGACGGCGGTGGTGCAGGTTGTCAGCGTGAGGTTGACGCCCGCAGCCGGCAAACAGACGCTGATGCGCATCGAACGGGTTAACGGCCGCTGGCTGACGCCGGCAATCACCTTCAGCACCCTTTGGCAACCGGCGTCGCCAGGCTTGTGCGCAGGGCAGCGCTGGCAGCTTCGGCTGCGGTTGAGGCCGGTGCACGGCAAACTGAACGAAGGTGGATTCGACAGCCAACGCTGGGCGATGGCGCAGCGCCAGCCGTTGACCGCGCAGGTAAAGCGCGCGGCGTTGCTGGACGGCCGCTGCAGCTGGCGCCAACGCATTATCAGCCACGCCGAGGGTAACATTGGCGACATGCATTATAAATCGGTGCTGCTGGCGTTGGCGTTTGGCGAGAGAACGTCGCTGGATCCGGCGTTGCGCACCCTGATGCTGAAAACCGGCATCGCTCACCTGATGGCCATATCCGGCCTGCATGTGGCGATGGCGGCCATTTTGATCTGGGCGGCGCTGCGGGCAGTGCAACTGTTTTTGCCTGCGCACCTGATAGGCTACCGCTTTCCATTGATAGCCGGCTGGTTGGGCACCCTGGTCTATGTGTGGCTGGCGGGGGCTCAGCCGCCGGCGGTACGCACCGCTCTGGCGCTGACGCTGTGGACGTTGCTGCGCCTGCGCGGGGTCCACTGCAGTTCCTGGCAGGTATGGCTGTGGTGTGTCGGCGCTATTCTTGTTTGCGATCCGCTGGGGGTATTATCCGACAGTTTCTGGTTATCGGTGTTGGCGGTCGGCTGCCTCATTTTCTGGTTCGAATGGGTACCGCTGAGCCGCCGTTTTCGCACGGGCTGGTTCTGGGCGCCGGTGCGCTGGCTGCATCTTCAGTTTGGCATCACGCTGCTGCTGGTGCCGATGCAGGCGGCGTTGTTTCTTGGCCTGACGTTGACCTCGATGCCGGCCAACTTATGGGCGGTGCCGGTGGTTTCGTTGGTGACGGTGCCGCTGATTTTGCTGGCGGTGATTTGCGGCGCCGTGCCAGCCTTGAGCAGCGGGCTATGGTGGCTGGCCGACTTGACGCTGTTGTGGGTCTTTACCCCGCTGCAGTATTTGCAGCGCGGCTGGATCGATTTGGGCGCTGCTTCTTTATTGGTGAGCGCGGCCGGCTGGCTGCTGGTTGTCTGTTGGCGTTTTCACTGGTGGTTACGTTATGCGCCGGGATGGGCCACGGTAGCGGTATGCTGCGTGCTGTGGCGGGAAAAAGATCCCGCCTACCGTTGGCGGGTCGACATGCTGGACGTGGGCCATGGCCTGGCGGTGGTGATTGAAAGAAACGGCAAAGGCATACTGTTCGACACTGGCGATCGCTGGGCGACGGGCAGCGCCGCCCAGCGTCATATCCTGCCGATGTTGAACTGGCGCGGTATCGAACTGGAACAGATCATCATCAGCCATGACCATCTGGACCACACCGGCGGTTTGCCGGAGATACGGCGGGCCTTTCCGCAGGCCAGCGTACGCAGCCCGATCCTTAACCGCGGTCATTTGCCCTGCGTGGCCGGTGAGCGCTGGCAATGGCAGTCGTTGCAATTTCAGGTGCTGTGGCCGCCAAAGGCGCTTAAAAGACCGGTTAATGACGATTCTTGCGTGATCCGCGTTGACGATGGCCGTTACAGCCTGCTGCTGACCGGCGATGTGGAAAAGAAAGCGGAGGCGCAGCTGCTCAGGCTGCAGCGCGATCGGCTGGCGGTTACCCTATTGCAGGTGCCGCATCACGGCAGCAAGACCTCATCGACGCCACCTTTTTTGCGCGCGACGTCGCCGGAAGCGGCGTTGGCTTCAACATCCCGTTACAACAAATGGCGATTGCCCTCGGCCAAGGTTGTCGCCAGATACCTGGCAAATGACATCGTATGGCGCGATACTTCGCGCTCGGGTCAGTTATCCGTGCTTTTTTTCGACAACAATTGGCAAATTAAAGGCTTTCGTGAACAATTAATGCCCCGTTGGTACCATCAGCGGTTTGGCGTAGAGGGTGATAATGAGTAAAATAGGCCGCTATTTCTTCCGATGCTGGTATTTGCATGATGAATGATAAAGATCTCTCGACCTTGCAGACGTTCCGTCGACTCTGGCCGATGATCACTCCTTTTAAGACCGGGCTGATTGTGGCCGCCATTGCGTTGATTTTGAACGCAGCTGGGGACACGCTGATGCTGTCTCTGCTTAAACCGCTATTGGACGATGGGTTTGGTAAAACCGACAGCACCGTGCTGATCTGGATGCCGCTGGTGGTTATCGGCCTGATGCTGATGCGCGGCGTCACCAGCTTTGTGTCAAGCTACTGCATTTCCTGGGTTTCCGGCATGGTGGTGATGCAAATGCGCCGCCGTTTGTTCGGCCATATGATGAGAATGCCGGTTTCCTTCTTTGACCAGCAGTCCACCGGCACGCTGTTGTCGCGCATTACCTATGATTCCGAGCAGGTCGCCTCGTCTTCTTCCAGCGCGCTGGTGACCGTGGTGCGTGAAGGGGCGTCGATCATCGGCCTGTTCATCATGATGTTTTATTACAGCTGGCAGCTGTCGGTGATTTTGATCGTGCTGGCGCCGATCGTGTCCCTCGCCATTCGCATGGTTTCCAAGCGCTTCCGTAATATCAGCAAAAACATGCAAAACACCATGGGGCAGGTGACCACCAGCGCCGAGCAGATGCTGAAAGGGCATAAAGAAGTGCTTATCTTCGGCGGCCAACAGGTAGAAACCGAGCGCTTTAATTCGGTCAGCAACCGCATGCGTCAACAGGGCATGAAGCTGGTCTCCGCATCTTCCATTTCCGATCCGATCATTCAGCTGATTGCTTCGTTGGCGCTGGCGTTCGTGCTGTTTGCCGCCAGCTTCCCGAGCGTGATGGAAACCCTAACCGCCGGTACCATTACCGTGGTGTTCTCATCCATGATCGCCCTGATGCGCCCGCTGAAATCGCTGACTAACGTCAACGCCCAATTCCAGCGCGGCATGGCGGCCTGCCAGACGCTGTTCTCCATTCTGGATATGGAGCAGGAGAAAGACACCGGTACCCGTGAAGTGGCCCGCGCCAAGGGCGATATCGAATTCCGCAACGTGACGTTCTACTACCCGGGTAAAGAGACGCCTGCGCTGCGCGATATCAACCTGAGCATTTCGGAAGGCAAAACGGTTGCGCTGGTAGGGCGTTCAGGGTCTGGCAAGTCGACCATCGCCAACCTGCTGACCCGCTTCTATGACATTCAGGAAGGCGAGATCCTGATGGATGGCCACGATCTGCGTGAATACACGCTGGCGTCGCTGCGCGATCAGGTGGCGCTGGTATCGCAGAACGTTCACCTGTTCAACGACAGCATAGCCAACAATATCGCCTACGCCCGCGAGGAGCGTTATAGTCGCGAAGAGATTGAGAAAGCGGCGCGCATGGCCTACGCGATGGACTTTATCGATAAGATGGAGAATGGCCTGGACACGGTGATCGGCGAGAACGGCGTGATGCTGTCCGGCGGCCAGCGCCAGCGTATCGCCATTGCTCGCGCCCTGCTGCGCGACTGCCCGATCCTGATCCTGGATGAGGCCACCTCGGCACTGGATACCGAGTCTGAACGCGCCATCCAGGCGGCGCTGGACGAACTGCAGAAAAACCGCACCTCGCTGGTGATCGCGCACCGCTTGTCGACCATCGAGAAGGCGGATGAAATACTGGTGGTGGAAGACGGCCGCATCGTCGAACGCGGTGAGCATAATGAATTACTCGAGCAGAAAGGTGCCTATGCTCAGCTGCACCGCCTGCAGTTTGGTCAGTAATGATTGAGCGCATCTGGTCCGGCAGCTCGCTGCTTTATTTGGCGCTGCTGCCGCTGTCCTGGCTTTATGGGCTGGTCAGCGCGCTGATCCGCCTCAGCTATCGCTGCGGCCTGCGTAAAAGCTGGCGTGCGCCGGTGCCGGTAGTGGTGGTGGGCAACCTCACCGCCGGCGGCAACGGCAAGACACCGATGGTGATCTGGCTGGTGGAGCAACTGCAGCAGCGTGGTTACCGGGTTGGCGTAGTGTCGCGCGGATACGGCGGTAAATCTACGGTTTACCCGCTGGTGCTTGGCCCAAATACCACCACCCGCGAAGCGGGCGATGAACCGGTGCTGATTTACCAGCGTACCGGGGCGCCGGTGGCTATTTCGCCGAACAGATCCGAAGCGGTGCAGGCGTTGCTGCAACAGCAGCGTCTGGATCTGGTGATCACCGACGATGGGTTGCAGCATTATGCGCTGCAGCGTGACTTCGAGCTGGTGGTGATCGACGGTGTACGCCGCTTCGGCAATGGCTGGTGGCTGCCGGCCGGGCCGATGCGTGAACGCGCTGCGCGTCTCAACAGCGTTGATGCGCGCGTTGCCAACGGCGGCGTGGCGCAGGCGGGGGAAATTGCCATGCGCCTGCAGGCGCGGGAGGCGGTCAATCTGCTCAGCGGTGAGCGTCGCCCGGCGGCCGAATTAACCCAGGTGGTGGCGATGGCGGGAATCGGCCACCCGCCGCGTTTTTTCGCTACGCTGGAAAAACTGGGGGTCGACGTCGAGCAGGAAGTGGCGTTTGCCGATCACCAGGAGTATCAGCTTTCGCAGCTGGCTGCACTGACGCCCGCCGGGCAAACGCTGCTGATGACGGAGAAGGACGCGGTGAAATGCCGCGCTTTTGCTCAGCCCAACTGGTGGTATCTGCCGGTTGATGCGGTATTGCCACCCGGCCAGGCTGAACAACTGCTGCAAGGCATTGAAAAGTTGCTGGCTCAATAACTGAACCTACCCCTCCAGCGCGCTAAGCCCCAGGGCTTGCGCGCAGGCCGCCAGCGAACGTTGCTGTGTTTGCCGATATAACCCCAGCTCATCGATCACTTCCGCCCCCAGGGCCTGTTCAAAAGCGGCCCGGCTTGAGGCTGCATTGTACTGCGCGTGGCTGCTGTCCCCCAGATTGGACTGGAAAATGCCCGCCGCGCTGACCGGCAGAAAATCTTCGTATACCAGCGGCTGGAAGCGGATATATTCCTTCTCGATCAGCTGTTCCAGCGAACTGTGCTTGTCCAACGATTCTTTGGCCGCCAGCCCGCACTCGGTGGGGAAATAGCGGAACCAGGCGAGCTGCTGTTCACGCAGGGTGGCGTAGTCATCCGGAAATGCCTGGAAGTTTTCGGCCAACAGCTGATTGTAGCGTTCGGCGTTCTTTTCGCTCGGCGGCGCCTGCAGCGCGTCATTGGTCGCCTGCAGCAGGCGGTCATAGAGCGCGCGCCCTTTGGGCGTCAAGGCCACACCGCGCTGTTCGATCTCGCCGAAGCGGGCGGTATGATGGCCGGCGGTAGCGCTGCCGTCATGTTCAACGAAGTCGACGCTTTCTTCCAGCGCTTTGAAACTGGTCTGGCGCAGCAGAATAGGGCGGCGGCGCGGCGGCGGGCCTTCGATAACCGCTTTCGGCGTGATGCCGTGGCCGGGCATCGCCTGCTGAACACGGTCAATATCCAGCGTGCGCGGCGTCAGGTGGTTTATGTGCGGCCCTTTGAACGCCACCACGTCGGCGATTAACCGATGCTGATCGTGCAGTTGCTGGTATTCGGCGGCGCTGACCGTCGCCTTGCTGTGCCAACGGAAAGTTTCCAGCGCCTGCTCCACGAACTCTTGCGCCTGCGCGTCGTCCAGTCCGCCTTGCGCTTCGTGCAGTACGATCAGTTCCAACGCGCGCTCGGTGAAGATGCGGCGGCGGGCCAGCAGGCGCTGCGCCAGCTCTCGCAGTTCGGCGTTCTCAATCAGCTCCAGGCGTAGCAGAGAGGTAAATACGCGGAACGGGCTGGCCTGCAGCGCGTCTTCGTGCACGGCGCGAAAGGCGGTGGAGTGAACCGGTACGCCCGCCACGGCCAGATCGTAATAACCGACCGGTTGCATGCCCATCACGCTGAACAAGCGCCGAAGGGTGGCCAGTTCGGCCGCGGTGCCGACCCGGATAGCGCCGTGGCGTTCCATGGCCAGCCGCGCAATTTCGCCGGTAATTTGCAGCTGATGAGCCAATGCGGCGTCTTCACGCAGGACCTGTCGGTTGGTTTCCGCGACCAGCTCCAGCAGATCGCCGTACAGAGGCACCTCTTTCTGGTACATATCTGACATGGCGTGGGAGAATCTGGCGCGGATTTCATTCGGTGAGACGAACTGCTGGGCGGTCATGCGCATAGCTCCTTGATTCAGCATAATCTGAAAAATAGTTATTTTGGCGGTAAAAGTGCTGGCCGACAGGCCGTCCGCCTTGTTTTCACCTCAAGTTTAGCCATCTCGCCTTGGATTTGTTATAGGCTGGGCAAGCATATTAGATTTTTATGCGTTAGCTCTCATTTGCTGCCGGTTTATTGCCAATAATTTGCCGCTCCGCAGGGCAAAAATCGCCGTGCTTGCAGGTTTTTTTGAAAATTAATTCATTCGCAATCATAGACATAAAAACAAAACAGACCGAATGGTAAAATTAACGCAATAAACCGCTTGTGCATTCACCAGATTTATGAGTAAATGAATATCGGCCTGTGATACAGACCTATTTATGTTCGAGTTTAGAGTTAAGCAGTTCCTCCAAAAACGTTATCATTTGATTCCGCTTCAAAGACGAACCTTCTAAGTACCTCCCATAAGTAATGTTTCTGAAAACGGCCACGATTGCCTCTTATGGCAGGTTTTGTAATATATTTAAAAGGTAAAAGTAATGTCTAAGAAAACGGGTCAGGTGAAGTGGTTCAACGAAAGCAAAGGTTTTGGTTTCATTGAGCAGAACGACGGCGGCAAAGATGTATTCGTACACTTCTCCGCAATCGCCACCGACGGTTTCAAAACCCTGGCTGAAGGCCAGCGTGTTGAGTACAGCATCCAGGACAGCCCGCGCGGGCCGGCTGCCGCCAACGTAGTTGCTCTGTAAGTAAACAGGGAACGCGTATAGAGATCTTAATACAACCATGAAGAGGCGCCGCGCCGATTCATTGCGGAAGATATTAAGTTCAACAAGCCCGCCATAGTGCGGGTTTTTTTATTTTTTGCTCACGAGAGGTTTGTTACGAAAAACTTTAGGATGGGCTGGTAGCGTCCAAACAATAATAACAATGACGTTGTTACGGATGCTCAAGTAAAAGGATATAAGTTATGTTTAAAAATACTGTGTTAAAAATGGGCCGCGTGAAATGGTTTAATCAGGCCGAAGGCTATGGTTTTATTTCACCGGTAGATGGCAGCGACGAAATCTATGTAAGCCGCCGCGCTATCGCCAATACCAAAAATAAATCGTTAAACGAAGGTCAGGACGTCGAGTTCTCGATCTATCGCAGCTCTCACGGGCTGTCTGCGGCAGACGTCATCGCGTTCTGACCGTCCCCCCCATCCTCGCCAGTGCAGGTGTCGCCACCCCCAGGCACTGGCGAAGATAAATCTTTCGATATCCACTATTATCAAGCGATTGTTTAATTACTCTGGATGTCAGGATGAATACCCCGGTTATTTCCCTCGCTTGCGCCCGCGCGCTGCATCTTGCCGCTCAGGGGCTGCTTTCCCCGATGAAACGCCAAGCCAAACCCGACGACGTGGTAACGGCCATTCAGCGTATGGGGCTGTTGCAGATCGATACCATCAGCGTAGTTGCCCGCAGCCCTTATCTGGTGCTGTTCAGCCGCCTGGGCGATTATCAGCCGGAATGGCTGGAACAGGCGCTGGCCGGCCGCCGGCTGTTCGAATATTGGGCGCATGAAGCCTGCTTTTTGCCGATTGAAGATTTTGGCCTGCTGCGCCACCGCATGCTGGATCCGCAGGGAATGGGGTGGAAATATTCCGCAGATTGGGTGCGTGAGCATCAGGCGGCGATGGATGACCTGTTGCAGCATATCGCCACTGAAGGGCCGGTGCGTTCGGCTGATTTCAGCGCGGAGAAAAAAGGCAGTAGCGGTTGGTGGGATTGGAAGCCGGAAAAACGCCATCTCGAAATCCTGTTTACCGCCGGCAAGCTGATGGTGGCCGAACGGCGTAATTTCCATCGCGTCTACGATCTTACCGAGCGGCTGTTGCCGGAATGGGACGATCGGCGCCATACGTTGGCCGCCGACCACGCCCGCCAGGAAATGCTGAGTCGTACCTGTCGCTACCTGGGCATTTTCCGCGCCGAATGGCTGGCGGATTATTACCGGCTGAAGCGCGTGGCGCCGAAGGCGCTGCTGGCGTCAATGCAGCAGCAGGGGGAAGTAACGCCGGTGCGGGTGGCCGGGCTGGATGCGCAATTCTATGTTCATCATTCTCTGAACGAAGCGCTGCAGCAGGCCGAACAAGGCAAGCTGAAATCCACGGTCACCAGCCTGCTGTCGCCTTTTGATCCGGTGGTCTGGGATCGCCGACGGGCGTTGGAATTGTTCAACTTTGACTACCGGTTGGAATGTTACACGCCAAAAGATAAGCGGCGCTATGGTTACTTTACGCTGCCGGTGCTGCAGCGCGGCGAGCTGGTGGGGCGCATCGACGCGAAAATGCATCGTCGGCAAGGGGTGTTTGAAGTGATCAGTTTCCATCCTGAAGCGCGGGTGCGCTTTGGCAAACAGCGGGCGCAGGATATTCGGCAGGCGATTACGCGCAGCGCAAAATGGCATGGCGCGCAGCGGGTTACGCTGGGCGACGTTCCGGCGGCGTTGGCCGGCGAGTGGGGCGAAGGCTGGGAACTCGGGTAACGAACGGCGTTGTCAGTGGGGGGTAAAACGGATTGCAGCGCCGCTCGTTATTGTCTGGGCCTCAGTTGCTGAAATTAGCGAACAGGGCGATGATTTTGTGCAGACGTTTGATCATGTGCAGAAGTCTTTTGTGTGATGTGTATCACAAAATTGTACGCCTGAGCGCACCCCGATTCAAGCCTGCCGGTTGGCGCCGCGGGCAAATATCGGCGGCCAACGCTGCCGGAGATTAACCTGCGGCCCGTCGTTATGTTATTCTCAACCACTTTCCCGATGATGTATCTCCACCCTGGAGGAAGCATGGACCACCGTTTACTCGAAATCGTTGCCTGCCCGGTCTGCAACGGCAAACTCTATTTCAATAAAGAAAACCAGGAACTGGTATGCAAAGCGGACGGCCTGGCCTATCCGCTGCGCGACGGCATTCCCGTGTTGCTGGAAAACGAAGCGCGCGCGCTGTCAGTGGATGAAAAACACGCATGAGTTTCATCGCTATTATCCCTGCGCGTTACGCGTCGACCCGTCTGCCGGGTAAACCGCTGGCCGATATTCACGGCAAGCCGATGGTGGTGCACGTGATGGAGCGCGCGCGCGAATCCGGTGCCAGCCGCGTGATTGTGGCGACCGACCATGCGGACGTCGCCAAAGCGGTGGAGGCTGCCGGCGGCGAGGTATGCATGACCAGCCCGGATCACCAGTCCGGCACCGAGCGCCTGGCGGAAGTCATCGAACATTACGGCTTTGCCGACGATCAAATCATCGTCAATGTGCAGGGCGACGAACCGATGATCCCGCCGGTTATCGTGCGGCAGGTGGCGGAGAATCTGGCGGGCAGCCAGGCCGGCATGGCGACTTTGGCGGTGCCGATCGTCAGCGCCGAAGAAGCCTTTAACCCGAACGCGGTTAAAGTGGTGATGGATGCGCAGGGTTACGCGCTCTATTTCTCGCGCGCCACCATCCCGTGGGACCGCGAGCGTTTCGCCAAATCGCAGCAGACCATCGGCGACAGCCTGCTGCGCCATATCGGCATTTACGCCTATCGCGCCGGTTTTGTGCGCCGCTATGTCAGCTGGGAGCCGAGCCGGTTGGAGCAGATTGAGCTGTTGGAACAGCTGCGGGTACTGTGGTACGGCGAGAAGATCCACGTGGCGGTCGCCAAGGCGATCCCGACCGTGGGTGTCGACACGCCGGAAGATCTGCAACGCGTGCGCGAAAGCATCAAACCCTGAGCCTTTGAACGCCGGCGCGTTACGCAGCGTGCCGGCGATAGCATCACCCGCCTGTCTTATCCCCGTTTTGTTGATCTGCGTTGAAGTATTTTTTCGCTCACCGTTCGATGATGTTATGCGTCCCCTTTAACCTGAGGTTAGTGCCTTATGGAGCAGTTACGCGCCGAACTGAGCATCGTGCTGGGCGAGTCGATCAGCCGGTTGGAACGAGTCAGCCAGCAGCCTTATGCGCATATGTATTCGCTGTACGATCGGCGGGGCAACGCCATTCCGCTGATGGCCAAAAGCTTTGTCTGCCAGGGTATCGCCCAGCAGGAGGCCTATAAGCTGTCAATGCTGGCGCGCGAAGGGGATGTGCGACTGCCCACGGTGTACGGCGTGGTCTACACCCACCAGGCGCCGTATAAAGAAATCCTGCTGATTGAGCGCCTGCGCGGCGTGCCGGCCGAGGCGCCGACGCGCACGCCGGATCGCTGGGAAATGCTGATGGAACAGATTGTCGAAGGAATGCTGGCCTGGCACCGCATCGACAGCCATGGCTGCGTCGGCAGCGTCGACAGCACGCAGGAAAACGACTGGTTCTGCTGGTATCAACAGCGGGTCGAGGTGCTGTGGTCAACGGTGGTCAATCTCAACTCCGCGCAGTTGACCATGGCGGATCGCCGCCTGCTGTACCGCACCCGCGAGGCGCTGACTCACTTTTTCATCGGTTTCGACGATCCCTGCGTGCTGGTGCACGGCAACCTGTCGCTGGGCAGCATGCTGAAAGACGCCAAGAGCGATCAGCTGCTGGCGATGTTCAATCCCGGCACCATACTGTGGGCGCCGCGCGAGTACGACCTGTTCAGGCTGTGCGAAGCGGGCATGCCGAGCCAGCTGCTGTTTCATTATTTGCAGCGCGCGCCGGTGGCGGAGTCCTTTGTGGCGCGGCGCTGGCTCTACGTGGTGTGGGAGGCGGTGGGGCGGTTGGTCCACACCGGCAAGCTGGAGCGGCAGCCGTTCGATTACGCCGCGCAACAGCTGCAGCCCTGGCTGGCCGGCTGAGCCGCTAGTCGGCGCCGTCCGCGCCGTCCGCGCCCTTCAGGCGCTGCCACAGGCCGCCGAGGGTTTCATACCAGGCGCGTTCGCTGTGGCCGAGGAACATGGCGGAGGGCATGACGCGATCCCAGATATTCAACGGCGAGACGATCGCCAACTGGTTGGCAGGCGCAGGGATGGGGTGCAGTCCTTTGGCCTCAAAGAAACGCATCGCCCGCGGCAGGTGGTTGGCCGAGGTCACCAGAATAAAGGGCTGTTGCCCGGCCAGGCGCGCCACCTGAGCCGCTTCCTGTTCGGTATCGCGCGGCCGATCCAGCAGCAGGATGTCGCTGCGCGGCACGCCGAGGCTTTCCGCCACCCGCGCCGCCGTTTCCGCGCTGCTCAGGGTGCGCGCGCCTTTGCCGCCGGTAAATACCAATTTGGCGCCCGGGTGCGCGAGATAAAGCCTCACCCCCTCCGTTACCCGCGGCAGGCTGTTGCCTAACAGGTTCGAACTCGGCGCCCAATCCGGGTTAAAGGTATAGCCGCCCCCCAGCACCACGATATAGTTCACCGGATCGTTGCCGCGGTAGGTTGGATATTCGGCTTCAATCGGGCGTAGCAGCCGATCGGCCACCGGCTGCAGGCTGAAAAGCAGCAGAAACAGCCAGCTCAGCGTTAAAATCGCTTTGCTGCTTTTTTGCCAGCGGGTAAACCACAGCAGCAACAGCGCCAGCCCCATCAGCAGCAGCAGAGCGGGCAGCGGCATCAGCAGGCCGCCAATGAACTTTTTCAGGTTGAACAGCATCAAAAATCCGATCCTTTTGGGTGAAAAAGCGGCATCCAGGCATAAACAGGACGCAAGAAGATACATTCTAAGCCAGTCTGTGCCAAAATAGCAGGTTTGAATGGGCTGGCGCTTTGCCCCCAGCAGGATAAGATCAGCGGAGCCGTAGTCCATGCAGGATCGCAATTTCGACGATATTGCTGAAAAGTTTGCGCGTAATATTTACGGCACCACCAAAGGGAAGATTCGCCAGGCCGTGGTCTGGCAGGATCTGACCGCGCTGCTGGCGCAGTTGCCGCAGCGGCCGTTGCGCATCCTGGATGCCGGCGGCGGCGAAGGCCACATGGCCTGCCAGTTGGCAGAATTAGGACATCAGGTGTTGTTGTGCGATCTTTCTGGTGAGATGATCCAACGCGCCGCGCAGCTGGCTGAGCAGAAAGGTGTGAGCCAGAACATGCAATTCATACAAAGTTCGGCGCAGGATATCGGTCAACATTTGGAACAGCCGGTCGATCTGATATTGTTCCATGCAGTTCTTGAATGGATCGCCGAGCCCGAAGCGGCGCTGCAGGCGCTGTTCGACTGCCTGCTGCCGGGGGGCGCGCTGTCGCTGATGTTCTTTAACGCCAACGGCCTCTTGATGCGCAACGTGGTGTTGGGTAATTTCCAGTTGGTGGATCCGCAAGTCAGAAGGCGCAGAAAACGTTCGCTTTCGCCGCAGTATCCGCACAGCCCGCCGCAGGTGTATGGCTGGCTGGAACAGATGGGCATGCGCATCGGCGGCAAAACCGGCGTGCGGGTGTTCCACGATTATCTGCAGAGCAGGCAGCTACAGACACAAAAATTTGAAGAGTTATTGGCGCTTGAACAGCACTATTGCCGGCAGGAGCCGTACGTGAGTTTGGGGCGCTATATTCACGTCATGGCGCATAAACCAAACCTGAAGGACGAACTATGAGTGAATTTTCCCAGACAGTACCCGAACTGGTCGCCTGGGCACGGAAAAATGATTTCTCTATTTCGCTCCCTACGGAGCGTCTCGCATTTCTGCTCGCCATCGCCACCCTGAACGGCGAGCGGCTGGACGGCGAGATGAGCGAAGGTGAGTTGGTTGATGCATTTCGCCATGTCAGCAAGGGTTTCGAACAGACGCATGAAACGGTCGCCATTCGCGCCAACAATGCGATCAACGACATGGTGCGCCAGCGCCTGTTAAACCGTTTTACCAGCGAACTGGCGGACGGCAACGCGATTTACCGCCTGACGCCGCTGGGTATCGGCATTACCGACTACTATATTCGCCAGCGCGAATTCTCCACGCTGCGGTTGTCGATGCAGCTGTCGATCGTGGCGCAGGAGCTGAAGCGCGCCGCCGACGCCGCCGAAGAGGGCGGCGATGATTTCCATTGGCACCGCAACGTGTTTGCGCCGTTGAAATATTCGGTAGCCGAGATCTTCGACAGCATCGACATGACCCAGCGGGTGATGGACGAGCAGCAGCAGGGCGTGAAGGACGACATCGCGGCGCTGCTGAACCAGGATTGGCGCGCGGCGATCTCCAGCTGCGAGATGTTGCTGTCTGAAACCTCCGGCACCCTGCGCGAGCTCCAGGATACGCTGGAAGCGGCGGGCGACAAGCTGCAGGCCAACCTGCTGCGCATCCAGGACGCGACGCTGGGCGGCGCGGAGCTGGGCTTCGTCGACAAGCTGGTGTTCGATCTGCAGAGCAAGCTGGACCGCATCATCAGCTGGGGCCAACAGGCGATCGACCTGTGGATCGGCTACGATCGCCACGTGCACAAGTTTATCCGTACCGCCATCGATATGGATAAAAACCGCGTGTTCGCCCAGCGCCTGCGCCAGTCGGTGCAAAACTATTTCGACAACCCGTGGACGCTGACCCACGCCAACGCCGACCGCTTGCTGGATATGCGTGACGAAGAACTGGCGCTGCGCAGCGAGGAAGTCACCGGGGAACTGCCGGCGGATTTGGAGTTCGAAGAGTTCAGCGAAATCCGCGAACAGCTGGCGGCGATGATCGAACAGGCGCTCAAGGTTTATCAGGAACAACAAATGCCGCTCAATCTTGGGGCGGTGATGCGCGATTATCTGGCGCAATATCCGCGTGCCCGTCATTTCGACGTGGCGCGTTTAGTGGTCGACCAGGCGGTGCGCCTCGGTGTGGCTGAAGCAGATTTCTCCGGGTTGCCGGCCGAATGGCAGGCAATCAATGATTACGGAGCCAAGGTCCAGGCCCATGTCATCGACAAATATTGAACAAGTAATGCCAGTCAAGCTGGCCAAGGCACTGTCCAATGCGCTGTTCCCGGCGCTGGACAGCCAACTGCGCGCGGGTCGTCACATCGGTATCGATGAGCTGGACAACCACGCTTTCTTAATGGATTTTCAGGATGAGCTGGAAGAGTTCTATAACCGCTACAGCGTCGAACTGATCCGGGCGCCGGAAGGGTTCTTCTACCTGCGCCCGCGCTCGACCACCCTGATCCCGCGTTCGGTATTGTCCGAACTGGACATGATGGTCGGCAAGATCCTGTGTTACCTCTATCTCAGCCCCGAGCGCCTGGCGCACGAGGGGATATTCAGCCATCAGGAGCTGTACGACGAGCTGCTGAGCCTGGCGGATGAGAGCAAATTGCTGAAGTTCGTTAACCAGCGCTCTACCGGCTCGGATCTCGATCGCCAGAAGCTGCACGAAAAAGTGCGCACCTCGCTGAACCGCCTGCGCCGTCTGGGCATGGTTTATTTCATGGGCAACGACAGCAGCAAGTTCCGCATCACCGAGGCGGTGTTCCGCTTTGGCGCCGACGTGCGCAGCGGCGACGATCCGCGCGAAGCGCAGCTGCGCATGATCCGCGACGGCGAGGCGATGCCGGTTGAGAACAGCCTGTTGCTGAACGACGAGAATGACGCTGAGGACCAGCAGGTTGATAACGCTCCGGACGGTGCAGAGGATGAACAGGAATGATTGAACGCGGTAAATTTCGCTCGCTGACGCTGGTTAACTGGAACGGCTTCTTCGCCCGCACCTTTGACCTGGACGAGTTGGTGACCACGCTGTCCGGTGGCAACGGGGCAGGGAAATCCACCACCATGGCGGCCTTCGTCACCGCACTGATCCCCGATCTGACGTTGCTGCATTTCCGTAACACCACCGAGGCGGGCGCCACCAGCGGCTCGCGCGACAAGGGCCTGCACGGCAAGCTGCGCGCCGGCGTCTGCTATTCTACGCTCGACGTGGTCAACTCGCGCCATCAGCGCGTGGTGGTTGGCGTGCGTCTGCAGCAGGTGGCCGGGCGCGATCGCAAGGTCGATATCAAACCTTTCACCATCCAGGGCCTGCCGACCGCGGTACAGCCGACCGAGCTGCTGACCCAGACCGTGGGCGAGCGCCAGGCGCGCGTGCTGACGCTGCCGGAACTGAAAGAGCGCGTGGAAGAGATGGAGGGGGTGCAGTTCAAGCAGTTCAACTCCATCACCGATTACCATTCCCTGATGTTCGATCTGGGCGTGATCCCGAAACGCCTGCGCTCGTCCGCCGATCGCAGCAAGTTTTACCGCCTGATCGAAGCCTCGCTGTACGGCGGTATCTCCAGCGCCATTACCCGCTCGCTGCGCGATTACCTGCTGCCGGAAAACAGCGGCGTGCGCAAGGCGTTCCAGGACATGGAAGCCGCGCTGCGCGAAAACCGCATGACGCTGGAAGCGATCCGCGTCACCCAGTCGGATCGCGACCTGTTTAAACACCTGATTTCCGAAGCCACTTCCTATGTGGCGGCGGACTATATGCGCCATGCCAACGAACGCCGCATCCATCTGGACGGCGCGCTGGCGTTGCGCAGCGATTTGCTGAGCAGCCGCAAGCAGCTGGCCGCCGAGCAGTATCGCCATGTGGAAATGGCGCGCGAGCTGGCCGAGCAAAGCGGCGCCGAATCCGATCTGGAAACCGACTACCAGGCCGCCAGCGACCACCTGAATCTGGTGCAGACGGCGATGCGTCAGCAGGAAAAGATCGAACGCTATGAGGGCGATCTGGAAGAGCTGACTTACCGTTTGGAAGAGCAGAACGAAGTGGTGGCCGAGGCCAGCGAGCAGCAGGCCGAGAACGAAGCGCGCGCCGAAGCGGCCGAGCTGGAAGTGGATGAGCTGAAAAGCCAGCTGGCCGATTACCAGCAGGCGCTCGACGTGCAGCAGACCCGCGCCATTCAGTACCAACAGGCGCTGCAGGCGCTGGAGCGCGCCCGCGCGCTGTGCCAGCTGCCGGATCTGACCGCCGACAATGCCGAACACTGGCTGGACAGCTTCCAGGCGCGTGAGCAGGAGGCGACCGAAGCCCTGCTGATGCTGGAGCAGAAGCTGAGCGTGGCCGACGCCGCGCACGGCCAGTTCGAACAGGCCTACCAGTTGGTGGGTAAAATCGCCGGCCAGGTCAGCCGCAGTGAGGCCTGGCAGTGCGCGCGCGAATTGCTGCGCGACTGGCCTTCACAACAGCACCTTGCCGAACGCGTGCAGCCGCTGCGCCTGCGGCTGAGCGAGCTTGAACAGCGCCTGCGCTCCCAGCAGGACGCCGAACGGCTGCTGCAGGAGTTCTGCAAGCGCCACGGCCAGGACTATCAGCCGGACGATCTCGATGCGCTGCAGCAGGAGCTGGAAGAGCGTCTGGAATCGCTGTCGCAGAGCGTCAGCGAAGCCGGCGAGCGCCGCATGGAAATGCGCCAGGAGCTGGAACAGCTGCAGCAACGCATTCGCGAGTTGACGGCGCGTGCGCCGGTGTGGCTGGCGGCGCAGGATTCTCTCAGCCAACTGAGCGAGCAGAGCGGCGAACCGCTGGAAAGCAGCCAGCAGGTCACCGAGTACATGCAGCAGCTGCTGGAGCGCGAGCGTGAAACCACCGTCGAACGCGACGAAGTGGCGGCGCGCAAGCGTGAAGTCGAAGCGCAGATCGAACGCCTCAGCCAGCCCGGCGGCGCCGAAGATCAACGCCTGGTCACGTTGGCCGAACGCTTTGGCGGCGTATTGCTGTCTGAAATTTACGACGATGTCACCATCGACGACGCGCCTTACTTCTCGGCGCTGTACGGCCCTTCGCGCCACGCCATCGTGGTGCCTGATCTGTCGCTGGTGCGCGAGATGCTGGAGGGTCTGGAAGACTGCCCGGAAGATCTCTACCTGATCGAAGGGGATCCGCAGTCATTCGATGACAGCGTATTCGCCGTTGAAGAACAAGAACGGGCGGTGTTGGTGAAAACCGCCGACCGCCAGTGGCGCTATTCGCGTTATCCTGAAGTGCCGCTGTTCGGCCGCGCCGCGCGCGAAAACCGCCTGGAAGTGCTGCACGCCGAACGCGAAACGCTGGCGGAACGCTACGCGACGCTGTCGTTTGACGTCCAGAAGACCCAGCGCTCGCACCAGGCCTTCAGCCGTTTTATCGGCACCCACCTGGCGGTGGCGTTCGACGCCGATCCGGAAGCGGAAATTCGCGGCCTGAATAGCCGCCGCGGTGAGATTGAGCGTGCACTGAACAACCATGAAGCGCAAAACCAGCAGCAGCGCCAACAGTACGATCAGGCGAAGGAGGGCATTTCCGCGCTGAACCGCCTGATGCCGCTGGTGTCGCTGCTGAATGACGAAACCCTGCAGGACAGAGCGGAAGAAATCCGTGAAGAGCTGGAAGAAGCGCAGGACGCCGCACGCCATATCCAGCAGCACGGCGTTTCCCTGGCCAAGCTGGAGCCGCTGCTGTCGGTGTTGCAGAGCGATCCGCAGCAGCATGAACAGCTGCAGCAGGACTATGCGCAAGCGCAGAGCCAGCAGCGTCAGGCCAAGCAGCAGGCGTTCGCGCTGACCGAAGTCGTGCAACGCCGCGCGCACTTCAGCTATACCGACTCCGCCGGCATGCAGAATGCCAACAACGATCTCAACGATAAGCTGCGTCAGCGCCTGGAGCACGCGGAGGCGGAACGTACCCGCGCCCGCGAACAGCTGCGCCAGTACCAGACGCAGTTTACCCAGTACAGCCAGGTGCTGGCCTCGCTGAAAAGCTCGTATGACGCCAAGCGCGACATGCTGAAGGAGCTGAGCCAGGAGCTGGTGGATATCGGCGTCCAGGCCGACGCCAATGCCGAAGCGCGCGCGCGCCAGCGCCGCGACGAACTGCATGCGGCGCTGAGCAATAACCGTGCGCGCCGTAACCAACTGGAAAAGCAGCTGACCTTCTGCGAAGCGGAAATGGACAGCCTGCAGAAGAAACTGCGCAAGCTGGAACGCGATTACTACCAGCTGCGCGAACAGGTGGTTACCGCCAAGGCGGGCTGGTGCGCGGTCATGCGCATGGTGAAAGACAATGGCGTCGAACGCCGTCTGCACCGCCGTGAGCTGGCGTATATGGACGGCGACGAACTGCGTTCGATGTCGGATAAGGCGCTCGGCGCGCTGCGCCTGGCGGTGGCGGACAACGAACATCTGCGCGACGTGCTGCGCCTGTCGGAAGATCCGAAACGCCCGGAGCGCAAGATCCAGTTCTACATTGCGGTATACCAACATCTGCGCGAGCGCATTCGTCAGGACATCATCCGCACCGACGATCCGGTCGAAGCCATCGAACAGATGGAAATTGAGCTGGGCCGCCTGACCGAAGAGCTGACCGCCCGCGAACAAAAACTGGCGATCAGTTCCAAGAGCGTGGCCAACATCATCCGCAAGACCATTCAGCGCGAACAGAACCGCATTCGCATGCTCAACCAGGGCCTGCAGGCGGTGTCCTTCGGCCAGGTGAAGAGCGTGCGGCTGAACGTCAACGTGCGTGAAGCTCACGCCACCTTGCTGGACGTGCTTTCCGAGCAGCAAGAGCAGCATCAGGACCTGTTCAACAGCAACCGCCTGACCTTCTCTGAAGCGCTGGCCAAGCTGTATCAGCGCCTGAACCCGCAGATTGACATGGGGCAGCGCACGCCGCAAACCATCGGCGAAGAGCTGCTGGATTACCGTAACTACCTCGAGCTGGAGGTGGAAGTGTTCCGCGGTTCCGACGGCTGGCTGCGCGCCGAGAGCGGCGCCTTGTCGACCGGGGAAGCCATCGGTACCGGGATGTCTATCCTGGTGATGGTGGTGCAGAGCTGGGAGGAAGAGTCGCGTCGCCTGCGCGGCAAGGACATCTCCCCATGCCGCCTGCTGTTCCTCGACGAAGCGGCGCGTCTGGACGCCAAGTCCATCGCCACGCTGTTCGAGCTGTGCGATCGCCTGGAAATGCAGCTGATCATCGCGGCGCCGGAGAACATCAGCCCAGAGAAAGGTACCACTTACAAGCTGGTGCGCAAGGTGTTCCAGAATCATGAACACGTGCACGTGGTGGGGCTGCGCGGTTTCGCCAGCGAGCCGCCGGCGCTGGGTAATACGCCGGTAGAGACGCCTTAGCGTAAAAAAACGCGCTAAAAATCTGAAAATAGCCGCCCTGGGGTGGCTATTTTTTTGTGCGCGTGGATGATAAGACCTGCTTTTTTATCCGGCGAAAACCGGGTAGCTTAATGAAATAAACAGTTATTCGGCGCTCTGCGGGGCGAAACGGCCTTTCTGTTTGTATACTGAAACCATAAGCAGTTTTTGATGTATTTTTTGTGAGCATACAGGGGGCAAGGGATGTTGCTTAAAAATGGAAACTCAATACGGCGTCTGGCGCTGAGTTGCGCAATCGCATGCGGTCTTGCGTCGTCGTTACCCGCATGGGCAACCGTGCCGGCGTTTCCGGTGGCGTCATCCGGCATGTCCGTTGCGCAAAGTCGTTCAGAACTGCTGGCCGCGCTGCCGCGCGGCATGGCACCGCACTATCTTTCAACCTTGGCTCCTCTGTACGCGGCGAATCATATGCAGCCGATGTGGCAGGATCGCGAGGCGGTGCAACAGTTTCAGCAGCAGCTGGCCGAGCTGGCGATGTCCGGCGTGCAGCCGCAGTTCACCCAATGGGTGAAAATGCTGACCGATCCGGCGATCAACGAAGTGGGGCGCGATATCGTGCTGTCCGACGCCATGCTCGGTTATCTGCAGTTCGTTTCCGCCATCGGCGCCAACGGCAACAGCTGGCTGTACGGCAACATTCCCTACAAGCTTGGTTTGCCGCCCAACGCGGTGATTAACCAATGGCAGCTGGCGGTACGTCAGGGCAAGACCCTGGGCTACGTCAATTCGCTGGCGCCGCAGCATCCGCAGTACGCCAAGATGCATCAAGCGCTGCGCGACATGCTGGCCAATAATCGGCCATGGCCGCAGATGGCCAACGGCCCGAGCCTGCGTCCCGGCCAGCTGAGCAATGATATTCCGGCCCTGCGCGAGATCCTCAAGCGGACCGGCATGCTGACCGATGCCGCACCGGAAGCGCAGCCGGAGCCGGCGGTGGTGCTGGCGACGCGCAATGAGCCCGATGACGGCGGCCTGTCGGTCGATGAAGAGAAAAACCGGGAAAGTCAGGTGACGGTCAGCCCGTCGGCGGCGCCGGTGCAGGACATTGCCTCTGCGCCGAATTCCGGGTTGCTTACGCAGCCTGCCGCCAGCGCCGTGCCGAGCGATAATGTTTACACGCCGGATCTGGTCGAGGGCGTTAAGCGCTTCCAGCAATGGCAAGGGCTGAGCGCCGACGGTGTGATCGGCGCGCGCACCCGCGAGTGGTTGAACGTCTCGCCGAAGACCCGGGCTTCGCTGCTGGCGTTGAATATCCAACGCCTGCGCATCTTGCCGGGCCACGTCGGCACCGGCATTATGGTGAATATTCCCAACTACTCGCTGACCTACTACCAGAACGGCAACGAAGTGCTCTCTTCGCGGGTGATCGTCGGGCGGCCGAGCCGCAAGACGCCGCTGATGAGCAGCGCGCTGAACAACGTGGTGGTCAACCCGCCGTGGAACGTGCCGACTACGCTGGTACGTGAGGATATCGTGCCGAAGGCGATGCGTGACGGCAGCTACTTCCAGAAACACGGCTATACCGTGCTTGCCGGCTGGAGCAACGACGCTGAGGTGATCAACCCGGCGATGATCGACTGGAACATGGTGTCGGCCCGCAACTTCCCGTACCGCGTGCGCCAGGCGCCGGGCGCCACTAACTCGCTCGGGCGCTTCAAATTTAACATGCCGAGCTCGGACGCTATCTACTTGCACGATACGCCGAACCACAGCCTGTTCCAGAAAGACATCCGCGCGCTCAGCTCCGGCTGTGTGCGGGTGAACAAGGCCTCTGATTTGGCAAATATGCTGCTGCAGGATGCCGGCTGGAATAACAGCCGCGTTTCTTCGACGCTGAAAGAGGGGAATACCACTTACGTGAATATTCGCCAGCGTATTCCGGTAAAATTGTATTATCTGACGGCCTGGGTCTCTGATGACGGCCAGCCACAATTCCGTACAGATATTTACAATTATGATAATACGGTGAGATCGGGCGCACAAATTTTGGCTCAGGCCGAAAAATTAATGCAATAAATGCAGTAATTATAAATAAATAACGGTCAGAATGTTTGGCTATACCACAGGCCCTCGCATGCGGGGGCCTGTAAACCTAGGCGTATCGCGGGTTGACTCAGCATACGCAGGCGGTTATGGTTCGGACAGTGCGCTTTTTTGTGCATATATTTTGACATTCTTGCCGGGTTTAATAGAGTCATGGACAAAATTGATCATCATCGCCGTAAATGGCTGGCGCTAGGCGGCGCAGCTATGGGCATAGCGCTGCTTCCAGGGCAGGCCTTTGCCAGTCTTTCCACTGCTCGTCCGCGTATTTTGGTGGTGAATAACCTGAATACCGGTGAATCACTTAAAGCCGAGTTTTTCGACGGCAAAGGTTACAATAAAGAAGAGCTGGTGCGGCTTAATCATTTATTCCGCGATTATCGCGCCAATAAAGTTAAATCGATCGATCCCCGCCTTTTTGATCATCTTTACCGTCTGCAGGGGCTGTTGGGCACCAACAAGCCGGTGCAGCTGGTTTCCGGTTACCGCTCGCTGGACACCAATAACGAACTGCGCGCGCACAGCCGCGGCGTGGCCAAGCACAGCTACCACACCAAAGGCCAGGCGATGGATTTCCATATTGAAGGCATCCAGCTGAGCAATATCCGCAAAGCGGCGTTAAAAATGCGCGCCGGTGGTGTAGGATATTACCCACGTAGCAACTTTGTACACATCGATACCGGTCCTGCACGGACCTGGTGATCGCGGTGCCCATAAGTGAATAGCGCCAGCCCGGCGGGTGTGGCGCTGTTGTCGTTGGAGCCTTATGAAATACCACATTATTCCCGTTACTGCCTTTAGCCAGAACTGCAGCCTGATCTGGTGCGAGCATACCCAGCAGGCGGCGCTGGTCGATCCCGGCGGCGAAGCGGAAAAAATCAAAGCCGCCGTGGCCGAACGGGGCGTGACCGTCTCTCAAGTCTTACTGACGCACGGCCACCTCGACCACGTCGGCGCGGCGGCGGAGCTGGCCGAATATTATCAGGTGCCGATTTACGGGCCAGATAAGGAAGACGCCTTCTGGCTGGATGGCCTGCCGGCGCAAAGCCGGATGTTCGGTCTGGAAGAGTGCGCCCCCTTAACGCCAACCCGCTGGCTGGCGGAAGGCGACGAAGTGCAGGTTGGCGAGATGCGTTTCAAGGTGCTGCATTGCCCTGGCCATACGCCGGGTCATATCGTGTTTATCAACGAGCAGGCGCGCATGGCGCTGGTGGGCGATGTGCTGTTTAACGGCGGCGTTGGGCGCAGCGACTTCCCGCGCGGCGATCACCAGGCGCTGATCGACTCCATTCGCACTAAACTGTTGCCACAGGGTGATGACATGGCCTTTATTCCGGGCCATGGCCCGATGTCGACCTTTGGCCATGAACGCCAGACCAACCCGTTCCTGCGTGAGGAACCGCCGGTCTGGTGAGCCAGTTCTCCCGGCAGAAACAACAAGGGGCGCACTGAGCGCCCCTTTTCTTTAAATGCCGCTATCTTACAGCACGGCCACGATGGCTTCGCACAGCGGCGCCATGTTGTCCGGCGTCATGCCGGCAACGTTAACGCGGCCGGAGTTGACGGCGTAAACGCCAAACTCGTCACGCAGGCGCAGTACCTGTTCTTTGGTCAGGCCGCTGAATGAGAACATGCCGTTCTGGTTGATGATGAAACCGAAGTCCTGCTGCGCGCCTTTCTCCTGCAGGGTATTCACAAACAGCTGACGCATGCGGTGGATGCGTTGGCGCATATCGGTCAGCTCTTGTTCCCACAGCGCGCGCAGCGCGTCGTTGCCGAGGATGGTGGCGACCACCGCCGCACCGTGGGACGGCGGGTTGGAGTAGTTGGCGCGAATTGCCGCTTTCACCTGGCTGAAGGCGCGATCGGCGGTTTCAGCGTCGGCGGCCACGATGGTGCAGGCGCCAACGCGTTCATTGTACAGGCCGAAGTTTTTCGAGTAGGAGCTGGCGACGATCAGTTCCTGATGCTTGGCGGCAAAAATGCGCAGGCCTTCGGCATCTTCTTCCAGGCCTTTGGCGAACCCCTGGTAGGCGAAGTCGAACAGCGGCAGCCAGCCGTTGGCTGCGGACAGCTCGGCCAGTTGGGCCCACTGTTCGGCGGTAGGATCGATGCCGGTCGGGTTATGGCAGCAGCCGTGGAACAGCACCACGTCGCCGGCCTGTGCCTGTTTCAGGCTATTGAGCAAGCCGTCGAAGTCCAACGCGTGGTTGGCGGCGTCATAGTAGGCGTATTCCAGCACTTCCAGGCCTACCGCGCCGAAGACGTTTTTATGGTTCGGCCAGCTTGGGTTGCTGATCCAGATGCGCTTGGCGCTGGTTTGGTTGGCGATAAAGTCAGCCGCTACACGCAGGCCGCCGGTGCCACCGGGCGTTTGCGCGGTGCGCGCACGCTTGTCGGCGATGATCGGGCTTTGCTTGCCGAACAGCAGCTCTTGCGTGCAGCTGGCGAACGCCGGAATGCCCTCAATGCCGAGGTAGTTTTTGGTGGTCTCATTTTCCAGCAGATACTGCTCAGCCTTTTTTACGCTGGTCAGCACCGGGGTTTTACCGGTTTCGTCTTTATAAACGCCGATACCCAAATTGATTTTGTCAGGGCGGGCGTCCGCGCGGAAAATGTCGGTCAGGCCCAGGATCGGGTCGGCAGGTGCAGCAGTGATTTTTTCAAACATGTCAGGTGCTTCCAAATCTCGGAGTTAAGCAGACAGAGGCATCAGGGTAGCGCCAGTTATGGGCTTTGCCAACCGTTTGCGACAAAAACACCGCGATGTTGTGAAGGGGGCAGGTTAGGCAGAAAAAATGGCGGGGAAGGGCAAATCGGCAGGATAAAAATTCACGGATGGCGCACAAACAAAAACAGGGCCGAAGCCCTGTTTTTTTAACTTATCCGACGGTGAACCGCCGTTAAGCGCGACAACTTAGAACTGGTAAACCAGGCCTACACCAACGATGTTGTCGGTAGCGATTTTGTTGGCTTTGGTGAATTCGTTCTCATCCAGCAGGTTGATTTTGTAATCAACGTAGGTGGACATGTTTTTGTTGAAGTAGTAGGTAGTACCAACAGAAACGTATTTAACCAGGTCAGCGTCGCCGCCGCCGAAGCTAGAACCGTTTGCGGTACGGCCGGCCAGGTTTTTACCTTTAGACTGCAGGTAAGACACTTCTGGACGCAGACCGAAGTCGAATTGGTACTGTGCAGTCACTTCGAAGTTCTGAGTTTTGTTCGCGATGGCGTTATCAGCATCGCCGTACGGGGTCATGTTGCGGGTTTCGGCATACATGGCGGCCAGGTAGACGTTGTTGGCGTCGTATTTCGCGCCTACGGTCCAGGCATCAGCCTTCTCGCCGCCAGCGGTAGAAAGATCCTGCTGGTCGTCGGTACGGTCAGAAGACGCGTATGCAGCACCGAAGCTTACGCCTTCGCCGATGTCATAAGTAGAGGAGATACCCCAACCGTCGCCATTTTGTTTCTTCAGCGCGCGGCCATCGTTTTCGTTCTTGCCTTGGTACTGAACGGCGAAGTTCAGACCGTCAACCAGACCGAAGAAGTTGTTGTTACGGTAGGTCGCAACGCCGTTGGTACGGCCGGTCATGAAGTTGTCGGTGTAGGTGTAAGTGTCGCCACCGAACTCTGGCAGCATATCGGTCCAGCCTTCCACGTCGTACAGTACGCCGTAGTTACGGCCGTAGTCGAATGAGCCGTAGTCAGCGAATTTCAGACCAGCGAAGCCCAGACGAGTCTTGGTGCCTTCGGTGCCCTGAGATTCAGCGTGGTTAGCCTGAACGTTGTATTCCCACTGGCCGTAACCGGTCAGTTGGTCAGTAATCTGAGTTTCACCTTTGAAGCCGAAGCGAACGTAGGTCTGATCGCCATCATTTTCTTTATCGTCTGAGAAGTAGTGCAGGCCGTCAACTTTACCGTACAGATCCAGCTTGTTGCCGTCTTTGTTATAGATCTCAGCTGCGTTTGCCGCACCAGCAGCCAACAGAGCCGGGATTACCACTGCAAGAATGTTGCGCTTCATCATTATTAATTACCCTCATTGGTGTTATTCGGACACCTTTGCCACTGCCGCCAATAATTCTTTTGAACTATTGTTGATAGATTGGTGTCGTCCTGTGTCTGAACGCAGTGTTCCATTCGCAGGCGGGTTAATCTAGAACGAAAATGCTACGAATGGCCTAATGAGGTTTCAAAAAGAAAGTATGTGTTACAAAATGTAATATTCAGGGAACTTTGTGACGCAGGTCAATAATAAAAAATGCGAAAGGCCAGCAGAGCTGGCCTTTGTTTTGTAACAAAATCGTATGGAAACTGTTTAAACCTATTAATTAGAAGCTTGCATTGCGTGGCGTTCGCGGGAACGGGATCACGTCACGCACGTTTTGCACACCGGTGACATAGGCGATTAAACGTTCAAAGCCCAAACCGAAACCGGCGTGAGGCACGGTGCCGTAACGGCGCAGGTCACGATACCACCAGTAGTCTTCTTTATTCAGGCCCATGGCTTCCAAACGCTGATCCAACACGTCCAGGCGTTCTTCACGCTGTGCGCCGCCGATGATTTCACCGATACCCGGCGCCAGCACGTCCATCGCCGCGACGGTTTTGCCGTCGTCGTTCATGCGCATATAGAAGGCTTTGATGTCTTTCGGGTAGTTTTTCACCACTACCGGCGCTTTGAAGTGTTTCTCCGCCAGATAGCGCTCGTGCTCGGAGGACAGATCGATGCCCCAGGAAACCGGGTTTTCGAACTTCTGGCCGGAGGCGATCAGAATTTCCACCGCTTCGGTGTAGTCAACCTGGGCAAAGTCGGAGGAGACAAAACGCTTCAGGCGATCGATGGCGTCTTTATCTACGCGTTCGGCGAAGAACTGCATGTCATCCATGCGCTCGTTCAGCACCGCCTGGAACACATACTTCAGCATTTTCTCCGCCAGCTCAGCAATGTCTGCCAGCGTGGCGAAGGCCACTTCCGGTTCGATCATCCAGAACTCCGCCAGATGGCGGCTGGTGTTGGAGTTTTCGGCGCGGAAGGTCGGGCCAAAGGTGTAGATTTTTGACAGCGCGCAGGCGTAGGTTTCGCCGTTCAGCTGGCCGGATACGGTGAGGAACGCCTCTTTACCGAAGAAGTCTTCGCTGAAGTCGACGGCGCCTTTGTCGGTGCGCGGCAGGTTTTCCAGATCCAGCGTGGAAACGCGGAACATTTCGCCGGCGCCTTCGGTATCAGAGGCGGTGATCAGCGGGGTGGATACCCAGAAGAAGCCGTTCTCGTGATAGAAGCGGTGAATGGCCTGCGCCAGCGTATGGCGCACGCGCGCCACGGCGCCGATCAGGTTGGTGCGCGGACGCAGGTGCGCCACTTCACGCAGGTACTCGATGCTGTGGCGCTTGGCCGCCATCGGGTAGGTGTCCGGATCGTCAACCCAGCCGACCACCTTGATGGCGGTTGCCTGCAGTTCGTAACTTTGGCCTTCGCCCGGGGAGGCGACAACCTTGCCGGTCACTTCAACCGAGCAGCCGGTGGTCAGGTGCAGCACTTCATCCTGATAATTCGGCAGAGAATTATTAACGACGGCCTGTAACGGATCAAAGCAGGAACCGTCATAGACGGCCAGGAAGGAGATACCAGCTTTAGAATCTCTCCGGGTACGTACCCAGCCGCGCACGGTGACTTCACTGTCAACCGCAGCACGACCTTGCAGTACGTCGACTACAGGCACTACGCTCATAGATTTCTCTCTTTATATTTGGTTTAGAAATAGCTTACAACCCAAGAATATGGGGATGCTTGCTATGTTACTTGCCGCGGTGCAGAGCACAAGCAGAAATCGCCAGATTGGCGCAACATTTCTCGGGGGCGGGCCGATTGAGCAAAGAAAAAGCCGGGCGATGTTCGCACCGGCTTTCTTTATATATAAGGAAGCGTCAGCTGGCTTTTTTCACCAGCGGCAGATCGAAGGCTTTACGCAGGGCTTTCACGAAGGCCTGATCCTGGCAGATGGTTTTGCCCGGGCTGTCGGAAAGCTTGGCGACCGGTTTACCCTTGCACTCCACCAGTTTGATCACGATATTCAGCGGCTTGACGCCCGGAATATCACAGGTCAGGCGGGTGCCGATGCCGAACACCAGGTTGATGCGCTGGTAGAAATGGCGGTACAGCGCCAGCGCCTTGTCCAGATCCAGGTTATCCGAGAACACCAGGGTTTTGCTCATTGGGTCGATGCCCAGTTTTTGATAGTGGGCGATGGCTTTCTCGCCCCACTCGAACGGATCGCCCGAGTCGTGGCGCAGCCCCTGATAGCGTTGGGCGAACTGCGGGCTAAAATCACGCAGGAAGGCATCCATGGTGATGCAGTCGGTCAACGCGATGCCGAGCTGGTTCGGGTATTCGTCCAACCAGGCCTGCAGCGCCGCGCGCTGGCTGTTGGCCAACACCGGGCTAATTTGCTGGTGGGCCTGAAACCACTCGTGCGCCTGGGTGCCGACCGGCGCCAGATCCAATTGGTGGGCCAGATCGTAATTGCTGGTGCCGACCAGATAAGGGAACTCCGCCTTCAGAGTGCTGACGATCGCCTGCTGCACGCCCTGCGAGAAGCGGCGGCGGGTGCCGAAGTCCATCAGCTTGAAGCGTGAGATATCCAGATCGCCGGCCAGGGCCTTGAACTGCGCCAGTTTGCTGCGCAGGTGGGCGACCGCCTGCGCCGGGGTGACCTCCGGCGAGCGGTGGCGGTGCACCACCTCGCTGATCACCGCCAGCAGCGGAACTTCCCACATGATCACCTCGCGCCACGGCCCGGCGATGCGGATCTGCAGCCTGCCGTCGCGGTTGTCGATGTTCACCTGCTGCGGATCGTAGCGAAATTCCCGCAGCCAGCTCAGGTAGTCCTGGCGGAAGAAGGGCAGCCCGGAGAGATAATTGAACTCAGCATCGGTCAGCGCCAACTGGCTCATCAGCGCGACCTGCGCGCGGATCTCATCGGCATATTCGCCCAGCAGTTCATCGCCGCGGCAACGGAATTCCGCCGCAACGCTGATTGCGGGATAGCGATGGAACACTGCTTGCTGCATATGAAGCTTATAGGCGTCAGTATCAAGCAGTGATGTCAAAATCGGGGAGGCGTATTGAGTCATAGCGCGTTACAGCATCCTCGTCAGGCGCGTGTCCAAATCCGGATAATCATAAAAAGTGGGGGGAGTATACCCGGATTATCCTGTTATTGAAGCTGCATCACACCACAAATTACCGGAGCGGGTCGAGGATTAAACGTGCGTTTATGGCGGCTTGCTGTTTAAAGCGCGGCAGAAATGCCAGATAAGCCTGTAAGGTGAATGACTTAGCCTAATTAGTCATAAAAATTATAATGTTAATTATTTTAAACAGCAATTCAGATAAAACCGCCCAGGGTGTGGATACTGACCCGGTTCTTGCCGTTTTTCTTGCAAAAATAGAGCGCCTCGTCCGCCCGCTTGATCGCCCCCTGCAGCGCTGGGAAGGCCTGAACCTGGGCGATACCGCAGCTGGTGGTGAATTGCACTTGCTGCCCGTCGGCCAGCGTCAGGCTAAGGCGGTGCGTGCGCCGCCGCAGCTGTTCCATAATATCACGAGCATTGTCCAGCGTGCAGTTGCCCAGGATCACGGCGAACTCCTCGCCGCCGTAACGACAAAAAATGTCGCTGGCGCGAAAGGCCTGTTGCAACAGGCGGCCAAACGCCACCAATACCTGATCGCCGACGCCGTGGCCGTAGCTGTCATTGAGGTTTTTGAAGTTGTCGATGTCGATCAGGCAAAACGCCAACGGATAGGTGCCGGCGTTGAGCAGTTCGCACTCGAGGAAAAACTTGCGGCGATTATAGATGTTGGTGAGCGGATCGAGGAAAGAAGAGGCTTCCAGCTCTTGGATCAACAGCTGCTTTTCACTCTCCAGGGACACCTTGTCCAACTGATACCGCTTGAGTTGTTGAATGGCGTCGCTGATGGCGCTCAGCTCCTGGCCGTAAAACACATCGTTGCGATCGATGTTCATATTGCCGCGCGCCAGCCGCACAATATTATTATGCGTTTTAGTCAGCCAGCGGCTGATGTTTGAGCTGAATACCAGCGAAGGCAGCAGGATAAGCAGCGCGATCAGCCCGCCCAGTGAGATCATGCCGTCGATCAACGTTTGGCTGCCATAGATTTTTTGTCGGGATGCAGTGATTTCCATTTCGAAACTGCGCTGATACAGCTGCTGCGAAAGCGTGCTCAGGTCGTTGACATATTGATAGATAAAATCCGCCGGGTAGGACATATGGGTGTCGATCGCGGTATACAGCCCTTCGGTGATGTGTTTCAGCTGGTCGCTGGAAACCTGTTTGAGCAACGCGTTGATGATGGCGGTAGTTTGCGGGTCGTCATAGGTGAACTTCATAAAGATCAGCCGGGTACTCAGCGCATTCAGCACCCCGGTGAGCTGGATTGATTTCAGATAGGCGTTTTTGCGATACAGCGGGTTGAGATTGACGTCAATAATCTGATCGGTCAGTTCGGTCAGGGACATATTCAGCCGATTGTTTAGCCGAATGGCCTCGAGGAACATAAACGAATCGCTGTCCACCATGCGGGTATCATGGGTATAGCGGTAATAGTTTTTGCTGGCTTGCGAAATATAGTAGGCGCTATTGATGTTGAACAGGTTGGCGTTGGCGTCGTTGGCCCGCGAGAGCTGCAGATTATCGTTGTCCAGCAGCTGTTCCATCAGCCCGATCATCGACAGCACGGCGATTTTTTGCTGCACGCCGAGCTGCAGCGAGGTACTGCCCTCGAGATGAGGCCGAATCAGGGCGATTTTATCGCGCGCCAGCCGATCGGCCGCCTGACACTGCGCCCGGGTAATTTGCGGGTTGATCAGGCTAAGACGCTTTAGCCGGTGCGCCTGCAGCGATGCCTGGAAGGCTTCGGAAATTTCTTTGGCGCGGTTGATCTTGTACAGCGTCAGCCGGTTTTCGCGGTAGTCGGCGTGGGCATCGAACAGCTCATCGGCAATAAAGATGGCGAACGACGACATCAAGCAAAAGGTAAAGAAATAGATAAAGTATTTAACTTTCATATTGGCGAACGTCCCTGAGCCTGATAGACCAATTATATCATCGTGCTTCCCGCACTGTCTTAAGTATGCCCCTGGCGCCAGGGCACATTGGGAAGGGAAGTTTAGCATTAAATGCTGATTTTCATTCACCCGGTGGTCAGGAGGGCTGGCGGGACGGGCCGGTTTACGATGCACCTCTGATTTCTCGGCTGCGGCGGCTTGCCATCTCTGGGTTTTTTACGCAGCTGTGATACAGTTTATTTACAATCGGGCTCATCGGTTAAACCGCGCAGCGGCGCCGCTATTGGCGCGCGTGGGCGATGACGGCCTGGCACCTATAATTCACTGAGACGTCGAAGGGTTTCTATGACACCACAGCCACAGGCGAAGTATCGCCACGATTATCGCGCGCCGGATTATACCATCACCGACATCGATCTGGATTTCGATCTGGACGCAGAGACCACCCGGGTTACCGCTGTCAGTAAAATTAAACGTCAGGGCGCCGCCGGTTCAGTGCTGGCGCTGAATGGCGAAGACCTGACGCTGGTTAGCATCCTGGTCGATGGCCGGGCGTGGAGCGCTTACCGCTTGCAGGATAACCAACTGTTGATTGAAGAACTGCCAGCACAATTTACTCTCACCATCGTTAACGATATTCACCCGGCGAAAAATACCGCGCTGGAAGGGCTTTACCTGTCCGGTGAGGCGCTGTGTACGCAGTGTGAAGCCGAGGGCTTCCGCCATATCACCTATTATCTGGATCGCCCGGACGTGCTGGCGCGCTTTACCACCCGCATTACGGCCGACAAGGCCCGCTATCCGTTCCTGCTGTCGAACGGCAATCGCATCGATCAGGGCGAACTGGAGGATGGCCGTCACTGGGTGCAGTGGCAGGATCCATTCCCGAAACCTTGCTATCTGTTTGCGCTGGTGGCCGGGGACTTCGACGTGCTGCGCGACAGCTTCACCACCCGTTCCGGGCGCGAAGTGGCGCTGGAGCTGTTCGTCGATCGCGGTAACCTGGATCGCGCCGACTGGGCGATGACCTCACTGAAAAACTCGATGAAGTGGGACGAAACCCGCTTTGGGCTGGAATACGATCTCGATATTTATATGATCGTAGCGGTCGACTTCTTCAATATGGGCGCGATGGAGAACAAAGGGTTAAATATCTTTAACTCCAAATACGTGCTGGCGAAGGCGGAAACTGCGACCGATAAAGACTACCTGAACATCGAAGCGGTGATTGGCCATGAGTATTTCCACAACTGGACCGGTAACCGCGTCACCTGCCGCGACTGGTTCCAGCTCAGCCTGAAAGAAGGGCTGACGGTATTCCGTGACCAGGAGTTCAGCTCCGATCTGGGATCGCGTTCGGTTAACCGTATCGACAACGTGCGGGTGATGCGCGGCGCGCAGTTCGCCGAAGACGCCAGCCCGATGGCGCACGCCATCCGCCCGGATAAAGTGATCGAAATGAACAACTTCTACACCCTGACGGTGTATGAGAAAGGATCCGAAGTGATCCGCATGATGCATACCCTGCTGGGCGAAGCGAACTTCCAGAAAGGCATGCAGCTGTATTTCGAACGTCACGACGGCAGCGCCGCCACCTGCGATGATTTCGTGCAGGCGATGGAAGACGCTTCCAATGTCGATCTGTCGCTGTTCCGCCGCTGGTACAGCCAGTCCGGCACGCCGCTGCTGACGGTGCGCGACGACTACGACGCCGAAAAACAACAATATCGTCTGTACGTCAGCCAGAAAACGGCGCCGACCGCCGATCAGCCGGAAAAACTGCCGCTGCACATTCCGCTGGATATCGAGCTGTACGACAGCGAAGGCCACGTCATAGCGCTGCAAAAAGACGGCTCGCCGATCGGTAACGTGCTGAACGTGACCGAAGCCGAGCAAACCTTCGTGTTCGACGATGTGGCGCACAAGCCGGTGCCGTCGCTGCTGCGCGAGTTTTCTGCGCCGGTGAAGCTGGACTATCCGTACAGCGATCAGCAGCTGACCTTCCTGATGCAGCACGCGCGCAATGAGTTTGCTCGCTGGGATGCGGCGCAAAGCCTGCTGGCTACTTATATCAAGCTGAACGTGGCCAAACATCAGCAGAAGCAGCCGCTGTCGCTGCCGCTGCACGTGGCCGACGCGTTCCGCGCCGTGTTGCTGGATGAGCAGTTGGATCCGGCGCTGGCGGCGCAGATCCTGACGCTGCCGTCAGAGAGCGAGATAGCCGAGCTGTTCGCCACTATCGATCCGGAAGCGATCGCGGCGGTGCATGAGGCGATCGTTCGCTGTCTGGCGAAGGAAATGGCCGACGAATGGCTGGCGGTGTACCACGCCAACAAGACCGAGGGTTACCGCGTTGAGCATGGCGATATCGCCAAACGTGCGCTGCGCAACGTTTGCCTGGGCTACCTGGCCTTTGGGGAGGACGTGGCGCTGGCCGACAAACTGGTGAGCGAACAGTATCGCCAGGCGGACAACATGACCGATTCTCTGGCGGCGCTGTCCGCAGCGGTGGCGGCGCAGCTGCCGTGCCGCGACGCACTGCTGGCGGCGTTCGACGAACGCTGGCATCAGGATGGGCTGGTGATGGACAAATGGTTCGTGCTGCAGGGCACCAGCCCGGCGGCGGACGTACTGACCAAGGTGCGTGAGCTGTTGAAGCACCGTTCGTTCAGCCTGGGCAACCCGAACCGCACCCGTTCGCTGATTGGCGGTTTCGCCTCCGGCAACCCGGCGGCCTTCCATGCCGCCGACGGCAGCGGTTACCAGTTCCTGGCGGAAATCCTCAGCGATCTCAACCAGCGCAACCCGCAGATCGCCGCGCGCCTGATCGAGCCGCTGATCCGCCTGAAACGCTACGACGCCGGCCGCCAGGCGCTGATGCGCAAAGCGCTGGAGCAGTTGAAAGGGTTGGAAAACCTGTCGGGCGATCTGTACGAGAAGATCAGCAAAGCGCTCGACGCCTGATTGACAGCACCATCATATAAAAGGGACGGCAAATGCCGTCCCTTTTTTAATTCACTGCCCGGCGCGCCGCCACGGGCTGTGGCGGCGATAACACCCGCTCCAGCACCTCGGCTTCCAACTCCGCCAGTTTGGCCGAACCTTTGCGGCGCGGCCGCGGCAAATCGATTGCCAGATCCAGGCCGATGCGGCCCTCCTCAATCAGGAGTACCCGATCCGCCAAGGCTATCGCTTCGCTGACGTCGTGCGTGACCAGCAACACGGTAAAACCGTGCTGTTGCCACAAATTCTCTATCAGCCCTTGCATCTCGATGCGGGTCAGCGCATCCAGCGCCCCCAGCGGCTCGTCCAGCAGCAGCAGGCGAGGGCGGTGGATCAGCGCGCGGGCCAGCGCCACCCGCTGCTTTTGCCCGCCGGACAGCGCCGCCGGCCACTCGTTGGCCCGGTCCGCCAGGCCGACGGTCTCCAGCGCCTGCAGAGCGTTGTCGCGCCAGTGGCCGCGCAGACCGAGACCGACGTTGTCGATAACCTTTTTCCACGGCAGCAGCCGCGCGTCCTGAAACATCAGGCGAGTATCCTCTTTAGCGCTGCTGAGCGGGGCGTTACCGGTCAGCAGTGCGCCGCTGCTGGCGTTTTCCAGGCCGGCCATCAGGCGCAGCAGGGTACTTTTGCCGCAGCCGCTGCGGCCGACTACCGCCACAAATTGTCCGGAGCTAATGCGCAGCTGGATGTTGTCCAGCACGGTGCGGTTGCCGTAACGCTTGCCGATGGACTCCAGCGTTACCGGCGTGCCTTGCGGAATGCGGGCGGGAAGGGTCATAGCGCTTCTCCCTGTTTCAGTTGATAGGCCGGGTGCCAACGCAGCCACACGCGTTCGAGCAGCTGCGCGCTCACGTCCGCCAGCTTGCCGAGCAGGGCGTACAGCACGATAGCCACCACCACGACGTCGGTCTGCAGGAATTCGCGGGCGTTCATCGCCAGATAGCCGATCCCCGAGTTGGCGGAAATGGTTTCGGCGACGATCAGCGTCAACCACATAAAGCCGAGGGCGAAACGCACCCCGACCATAATGGAGGGCAGCGCGCCGGGCAGCACCACCTGGGTAAACAGCCGGAAACCGCTCAGGCCGTAGCTGCGCGCCATCTCCAGCAGCCCGCGATCGATATTCTTGATGCCGTGATAGGTATTGAGGTAGATCGGGAACAGCGTGCCGAGCGCCACCAGAAAGATCTTGGCGGACTCGTCGATGCCGAACCACAGTATAACCAGCGGGATCAGCGCCAGATGCGGCACGTTGCGGATCATCTGCACCGAGCTGTCGAGCAGGCGTTCGCCCCAGCGCGACAGGCCGGTGATAAAGCCGAGGATCAGGCCGATGCTGCCGCCGATGCTGAAGCCGATCAGCGCGCGCCAGCTGCTGATGGTCAGATGCTGCCACAGTTCACCGCTTTTGGTCAGTGACCAGAAGGCGGTGATTACCGCGCTGGGCGCCGGCAAGATGCGGTTGGAAAGCCAGCCGGCCTCAACGGAGATTTGCCAGATAACCACCAACGCCACCGGCAACGCCCAGGGCGCCAGCCGGTTCAGAATGCGTTGCGTATTTTTCGCCATCACGTTGCTCCTCAGCTTTGTGACACTTTTTGCGGGACGTAAATGTTGGCCACCACTTCCCCCTGCGGCCGCAACGGACGCACCTGCGCCGGCGCCTCGTTTTTCACCAGATCGAGATGCGGGAACAGCAGCTCGCCGACGCGATAAGCCTCTTCCAAATGCGGGTAGCCGGAGAGAATAAAGGTGTCGATCCCCAGATCGGCGTATTCCTGCATCCGCGCCGCTACCGTTGGGCCATCGCCCACCAGCGCGGTGCCGGCGCCGCCGCGCACCAGGCCGACGCCGGCCCACAGGTTCGGACTGATCTCCAGATTGTCTTTCTTGCCGCCGTGCAGCTCGGCCATGCGCCGTTGCCCTACGGAATCGAAACGCGCAAAGGCCTGTTGGGCATTGGCGATGGTCTGGTCGTCCAGATTAGCGATCAGCCGGTCGGCGGCGCGCCAGGCTTCTTCGGTGGTTTCCCGCACGATCACGTGCAGACGAATGCCGAAGCGCACCTGGCGGCCTTTGGCCGCCGCTCTGGCGCGCACCTGCTCAATTTTCTCTTTAACCTGCGTCGGCGGCTCTCCCCAGGTGAGGTACATCTCTACCTGCTCGGCGGCCAGATCCTGCGCGGCATCGGAAGATCCGCCAAAATAGAGCGGCGGGCGCGGCTGTTGCACCGGTGGGAACAGCAGCTTGGCGCCTTTCACCTGAATGTGTTTGCCGTTGAAATCAACGGTTTCCCCTTCCAATACCCGGCGCCATACCTGGGTAAACTCGGCCGAGGCCTCATAACGCTCTTCGTGGTTGAGGTGCAGGCCTTCCGCCGCCAGCTCTTCCGGATCGCCGCCGGTCACCAGGTTAAACAGCGCGCGGCCGTTGGACAGGCGATCCAGCGTCGCGGCCTGCCGCGCCGCCAACGTGGGGGAAATAATGCCGGGGCGCAGCGCCACCAGGAATTTCAGCCGCTGGGTAACCGGGATCAGCGACGCGGCCACCAGCCAGGAGTCTTCGCAGGAGCGGCCGGTGGGGATCAGCACGCCGCCGAACCCCAGGCGGTCCGCCGCCTGGGCAATTTGCTGCAGGTAGCCGTGATCGACGCTACGCGCGCCTTCAGCGCTGCCCAGGTAGTGACCGTCACCGTGGGTGGGCAAAAACCAGAAAACGTTAAGACTCATCGTTAGTTCTCCAAAATTATTGCGCGCTTGGGCGCCAGATGCGTTGCGAGATATCCACTTTCACCGGCACCAGGTGGTTGGCGTAAAACAGATCGGCGGTTTGTTGCTGGGCGGCGATGGTGTGCGCATCCAGCGGCGTGATGGCGGTCGGGGGGCGATGGTCCAGATAGCTGGCGATCACCTTTTCCGGCAGCCCCATGGCGTTGGCCAGCAGCGTGACGCTCTGCGCGCGGTCACTGCGGGTGAGCGCATCGGCCTGGGTCAGCACGCCCAGTACCTGGCTGATAAAGGGGCCGTTGGCTTCGACGTAGGGGCGTACCGCCAGGTAGAAGGAACCGGTTTGGTTGAGATCGGTGCCGTCGCCGAGCACCCGCACGCCGCCCTGCAGCAGCGCGGCGGAATAGTAAGGATCCCAGATCGCCCAGGCATCGACGTTGCCCTGCTGAAATGCGGCGCGTGCGTCGGCCGGGGTCAGATAGACCGGTTGAATATCGGTGAATTTCAGCCCGGCCTTTTGCAGCGAACGCAGCAGCAGATTGTGTGAACTGGAGCCCTTCTGGAAGGCAACCTTATGGCCTTTCAGTTCGGCGACGTTTTTGATCGGGCTGTTTTCCGGTACCAGGATCACTTCCGCCTTGGGTTTGGGCGGTTCGACGCCGACGTACAGCAGGTCGGCGCCGGCGGCCTGGGCGAAGATCGGCGGGATATCGCCGGTGCTGCCCAAATCGATGCTGCCGACGTTCAGCGCCTCCAGCATTTGCGGGCCGGCCGGGAATTCAATCCAGCTGATTTTTGTGGCGGGAAAACGCTTCTCCAACAGTTGATGGCTTTTCGCCAGCACCAGGCTGACCGATCCTTTTTGGTAGCCAATACGGAACTGGGCGGGATCTTGTGCGCTGGCGGCGTTAGCCCACGCCAGCGACAGCAGGCCCATCAGGGCGGTGGCGCCAAACCAGCGCCGCAGAACAGATCGCTTCATATTGATGTCCTTTTCCGGGGCGTTTCAGGCGGTCTGTCTGGCCGACAGGGGAAGGGGGACCCTCAGAGAGGGCGGCTTGCGGCGACCCAGCGCCAGGTAGAAGCTTTCCAGCGCCTCCTCCAGCCGGCCGGCGACGCCGTCCGACAACGTGACCTGTTCGCCGCTGAGCTGCACCTGGCTGTCATCGGCGAACACGCCGTGCAGCACTTCCTGCGCCTTCAGCGCCGCCAGTACCGGCTTCAGGGCGTAGTCCACCGCCAGCATGTGGCCGACGGAACCGCCGGTGGCCAGCGGCAGCACCACCTTGTGGTCCAGCGCGCGCTCCGGCAACAGATCCAGCAGGGTTTTCAACGCGCCGGAGAATGAGGCTTTATAGACCGGGGTGGAAATCAACAGGCCGTCCGCCTGCGCCAGCTGTTCGGTGAAGGCTTTGATCGCCGGGCTGTTAAAGTTGGCGTACAGCAGGTCTTCGGCATCGAAGTCGTGCAGGGTATAAGCGATCACCTCTACGCCTTGTTGCCGCAGCCAGTTCTGGCTTAGGGTAAGCAGGCCCGCCGAGCGCGACGGGATGCGTGGGCTGCCGGCCAGTGATATAACGCGCATTACCACTCCTTATAACTAAATGTTAGGTTTAATTAGAAAATGTTCAGGAAGTGTTTTAAAGCTAACAGCAAAGGGGCGCGTTTTTTAAATCTCATTTTTTGATTTTGATATGCGTAAAAGCGGATTTGCTTCAATTTCAGCGCAGGGTAAGAAAACGATTGCGTAAAAAGGCCTTTTTTTGCCTTTAATCAATTCCAATTGGGCCGGGGATACCGGATAATACGCCCCCGGTTTGCAACCGGGAAATCAGGAGAGTCCATGTACTACCCCATCATCAGGAAAGCGTTGTTCCAGCTCGATCCCGAGCGCGCGCATGAATTGACCTTTCGCCAGCTCAGCCGCGTTACCGGCACCCCATTAGAGTTTCTTGTTCGCCAGTCCGTGCCGACCAAACCGGTCAGTTGCATGGGGCTGTCGTTTAAAAACCCCTTGGGATTGGCCGCCGGTCTGGATAAAAACGGCGAGTGCATCGACGCGTTCGGCGCCATGGGTTTTGGCCATGTCGAAGTGGGCACCGTGACCCCGCGTCCGCAGCCGGGTAACGACAAACCGCGCCTGTTTCGGGTGGTGGAGGCCGAAGGCCTGATTAACCGCATGGGATTTAATAACCAGGGTGTAGACAATCTGGTTGAAAACGTTAAGAAATCTCATTTTGGTGGCATTCTTGGGATCAATATCGGCAAGAATAAAGACACCCCGGTCGAGCAGGGTAAAGACGATTATTTGATCTGCATGGATAAAGTTTATCCTTATGCCGGTTATATCGCGATTAACATTTCGTCACCCAATACCCCGGGTTTGCGATCCTTGCAGTATGGTGAAGCGCTGGACGATCTGTTAGCGGCGATTAAAAATAAGCAGCAGGAATTACATGCGCGCCATCACAAATATGTGCCGGTGGCGGTAAAGATCGCGCCGGATCTTTCTGAGGAAGAATTGATCCAAATAGCCGACAGCTTGGTGCGCCATAATATTGATGGGGTGATCGCCACCAATACCACGCTGGATCGTAAATTGATCCAGGGATTAAATTATTGCGAACAAACGGGCGGCCTCAGCGGGCGTCCGCTGCAGTCGCGCAGCACCGAAGTGATCCATCGCCTGTCTACCGAGCTGCAGGGGCGCCTGCCGATTATTGGCGTGGGCGGGATTGACTCGCTGACGGCGGCGCGCGAAAAAATAGCGGCCGGGGCGACCCTGGTGCAAATTTATTCCGGGTTTATCTATCACGGCCCGCGTTTGATTAAAGATATCGTTACCCATATCTAATATTTTTCCTTTCATTTTATCTCGGGGGTTTATTTCTGCCCCCAGCTCGTCTATATTTTGTTCGTTAGCATAAATATCGTTCGCGGAATTATCCGATGTTTAAGCAACTTTATCGGTGATAAAATCACCTTTTAGGGTAAATACGGCGTTGGCATAGGCAGCGGGAAGGATAAGAGATGAAGATAAAACCTGACGATAATTGGCGTTGGTATTTCGACGCCGAACACGATCGGCTAATGCTGGATTTAGCCAATGGTATGATCTTTCGCTCGCGCTTCCCGGCCAAAATGTTAACGCCGGACGCCTTCGACGAATGCGCTTTCTGCGTTGACGACGCCGCGCTTTATTTCACCTATGAAGAACAGTGCAAACAGGTCAAGCTCAGCCATGAGCAGCGCGCCGAGCTGGTATTGAATGCGCTGGTCGCCTACCGCTTCCTCAAGCCGCTGATGCCGAAAAGCTGGCACTTCTCGCAGCAGCACTACCCGCTGCAGCCGAAGAACGGCGAGCTGGCGGCGGTCAAGGTGATGGAAAGCGGCGTCGAAGCCCGCCTGCTGGTGGTGGAAGCCGGCGATAACGCCAGCCTGTGCTTGTTGGCGCAAAATCAGCTGTCGGTGGCCGGCCGCACCATGGTGCTGGGCGATGCAATCAAGGTGATGCACGATCGTCTGAAGCCCTGCGCGCAGGACGAATCTTCCGCCCCGGCTTACGACAGGGCGGTATAAAACAGATCACGCCAGCGTCAAATCGCTCTTCGGAATACAGCTGCAACAAAGAATGGTGCCGTCGTTGGCCAATGCGCTTTGTTTCAATGGCGCGACTTCGCCGCTGACCAACGTAATGCGGCAACTGCCGCAGATACCCGCCCGGCAAGAATAGGGCACGCGAATCCCCTGCTGTTCCAACTGTTCGAGTAATATTTGCTGGTTATTGCCGGTAAACACCTTGCCTTCATATTCAATGGTCAGGCTGTGTGCGCTGTCCTGCGGCGCGGCGACGCTTTCCACCACCATGCCGGCACCATACGGGCGGGGCGGCTTGGTCGATAATACCTCCACCGGATCGCCAACGCGGATAATGCCGCTGTTGCGCGCAATCATATTTTGGCCAAAGTCGATGTCGCCGTTATCGGCGGTGCGGAACTTCTGCAGCGTGCTCAGCGGTTCGCCGCTCGGGTGCTTGCGGCCGCGTTCGGTGCTGACGGTGGTCAGCACGCAGCGGCTGCAGGGCTTCACCAGCTCGAATATCACGTCGCCGACGCGGATCACCTGCCAACCGTCTTCGGCCCAGGCGCTGGCGCCGGTGACCACCAGATTGGGGCGAAACTGCTCCAGCTTGATGCTGCCGGGGCAACGTTGCTGCAGATCGTTGAACGAGGCCTGATTGATCAGCAGATAAGGATAGCCATCGGCGAACGACAGCGGAATTTCCGGGTGTTTCTTTACCCGGCGGGTGAGTTCCGGCCCAAGCCAGCGCAACTGCACGTCGCGCTGGAAGTAGCCGCTCAGCCAGCGGTTGATCGCTTCCGGCGCAATCAGTGCGGTGAAATGGTTGCCCCACACCTCGGTAGGCTGCGCCTCTGCGGTGAAATCGCTAAAGCGGATCGCGGCGCTTTCGCCGTCCGGCGCGGTCAGGAACAGGCCGTCGGCCAGCAGCGCCGGGGTGAACAACACCATCTGCGGGTATTGGCGCGCGGTAATAAAGGTGCCATCCGGCTCGGTGATCATAAAGGTGCGGTCGAAAGCCAGGCCGCTGCTGGAAACCTGAGCATGGGAAAGCTGCAAACCCCGCAGCGATTTAACCGGATGAACGTAGAGTCTGGAAAGCGTGATCACCCTTATCTCCGTGCGATTATTAAATAGAAGGGAGCAACTTTATGACAAGCGGTGCGGATTAGCTATAATGCGCAACAATTTTCTTTTTGGTGATAAGTACGATATGAACTCTCTGTTTGCCAGCACGGCGCGTGGACTGGAAGAACTGTTAAAAAGCGAGCTGGAGCTGCTTGGCGCTCACGACTGCAAAGTGGTGCAGGGCGGGGTACATTTTCAGGGTGACGATCGTCTTCTGTACCAAAGCCTGCTGTGGAGCCGCCTGGCCTCGCGCATTCTGCTGCCGCTGAACGAATTCCGCGTGCACAGCGATCTGGACCTGTACCTTGGCGTGCAGGCGATTGACTGGACCAGCATTTTTGGCGTGGATAAGACCTTCGCCGTACACTTCAGCGGCGTCAATGAAGAGATCCGCAACAGCCAATACGGCGCGCTGAAGGTTAAAGACGCCATCGTCGACAGCTTTACCCGCAAAATTGACCAGCGCCCGACGGTCGCCAAGCAGCAGCCGGATATTCGCGTCAACGTGTTCCTGCAGCGCGACATGGCCAGCGTGGCGCTCGATCTGAGCGGCGAAGGCCTGCATCAGCGCGGCTACCGCGATCTGACCGGCCAGGCGCCGCTGAAGGAAAACCTGGCGGCGGCCATCGTACAGCGTTCCGGCTGGCAGCCGGGCACGCCGATGCTCGATCCGATGTGCGGTTCAGGCACCTTGCTGATCGAAGCGGCGATGATCGCCTCCGATCGCGCGCCGGGCCTGCACCGCCAGCACTGGGGCTTTACCGCCTGGAACGGCCACAACGCCGAGCTGTGGCGCGAAGTGACCACCGAAGCGCAGGTTCGCGCGCGCCGCGGCCTGCAGGAAACCGCCTCGCGCTTCTTCGGTTCGGACATTGATCGCCGGGTGATCGAGATGGCGCGCGGCAACGCCCGCCGCGCCGGCATTGCCGAACTGATCACCTTCAACGTCAGCGACGTCGCCAAACTGACCAACCCGCTGCCGGAAGGCCCGGTGGGCACCGTGGTCAGCAACCCGCCGTACGGCGAGCGTTTGGAAAGCGAACCGGCGCTGATCGCCCTGCACAACATGCTGGGCCGCATCATGAAGAGCGCCTTCGGCGGCTGGCAACTGTCGCTGTTCAGCGCCTCGCCGGAGCTGTTGAGCTGCCTGCAGCTGCGCGCCGAGCGGCAGTTCAAGGCCAAAAACGGCCCGTTGGACTGCGTGCAGAAAAACTATCAGCTGGCGGCCAATCCTCAGGGAGCCGGCGGCGTGCAGGTGGCGGAAGATTTCGCCAACCGCCTGCGCAAGAACCTGAAGAAGCTCGACAAATGGGCCAAGCAGCAGGGCATTGAATGCTACCGACTGTACGATGCCGATCTGCCAGAATACAACGTGGCAGTGGATCGCTACGGTAGCAAGGTGGTGGTGCAGGAATATGCGCCGCCGAAAACCGTCGATGCGCAGAAGGCGCGTCAGCGCCTGTTCGACGTAATCAACGCCACGCTGGCGGTGCTGGAATTGCCGTCCAACCAGTTGATCCTGAAGACCCGCGAACGGCAGAAGGGCAAAAACCAGTACGAAAAGCTGGCGCAGAAGGGCGAATTCCTGCTGGTGGAAGAGTTCAACGCCAAGCTGTGGGTTAACCTGACCGACTATCTCGACACCGGGCTGTTCCTCGACCACCGCATCGCGCGCCGCATGTTGGGCGAGATGAGCAAGGGCAAGGACTTCCTCAACCTGTTCGCCTATACCGGCACCGCCAGCGTGCACGCCGGGCTGGGCGGCGCGCGCAGCACCACTACGGTGGACATGTCGCGCACCTATCTGGAGTGGGCGGAGAAAAACCTGCGCGCCAACGGCCTGACCGGCCGTCAGCACCGGCTGATCCAGGCCGACTGCCTGTCGTGGCTGAGCAACGCCGACGAGCAGTTCGACGTGATCTTTATCGATCCGCCGACCTTCTCCAACTCCAAGCGAATGGAGAACAGCTTTGACGTACAGCGCGACCATCTGGCGCTGATGAAAGATTTGAAACGGTTGCTGCGCCGCAACGGGACCATCATGTTCTCGAACAACAAGCGCGGCTTCCAGATGGATCTGGCCGGTCTGAGCGCGCTGGGTCTGGAGGCGAAAGAGATCACCGCCCAGACGCTGTCGCAGGACTTTGCCCGTAACCGTCAGATTCACAACTGCTGGCTGGTCACCCACGCCGGCGAAGGAAAATAATTACTATGTCGTTAATCAGCATGTCCGGCGCCTGGCTGTCCTTCAGCGACGCGCCGCTTTTAGATAACACCGAAATTCATATTGAAGACAACGAACGCGTTTGCCTGGTGGGGCGCAACGGCGCCGGTAAATCCACCCTGCTGAAGATCCTCGGTAAAGAGATCCCGCTGGATGACGGCCGGGTAATTTATGAGCAGGATCTCATTGTGGCGCGCCTGCAGCAGGATCCGCCGCGCAACATCGGCGGCAGCGTGTTCGACTTCGTGGCCGAAGGCGTCGCCGAGCAGGCCGAGCACCTGAAGGCGTATCACGCGATTTCTCACCTGGTGGAAACCGACCCGAGCGAGAAAAACCTGACGCGCATGGCGCAGATTATGGAGATCCTCGACCATCAGGGCCTGTGGCAGCTCGACAGCCGCATCAGCGAAGTGCTGTTGCAGCTGGGGCTGAACGGCGACGCCGAGCTTTCTTCGCTTTCCGGTGGCTGGCTGCGCAAGGCGGCGTTGGGCCGCGCGCTGGTCAGTTCACCGCGTGTGCTGCTGCTCGACGAACCGACCAACCACCTGGATATCGAAACCATCGACTGGCTGGAAGGCTTCCTGAAAGAATTCCAGGGCAGCATCGTGTTCATCTCCCACGACCGTTCGTTTATCCGCAACATGGCGACGCGCATCGTCGATCTGGATCGCGGCAAGCTGGTGTCCTGGCCGGGCAACTATGATCTGTATTTGCTGAGCAAGGAAGAGGCGCTGCGGGTGGAAGAACTGCAGAACGCCGAATTCGACCGCAAGCTGGCGCAGGAAGAAGTGTGGATCCGCCAGGGCATCAAGGCACGCCGCACCCGCAACGAAGGCCGCGTACGTGCGCTGAAAGCGTTGCGTACCGAACGCTCGGAGCGCCGGGAGGTGATGGGCACCGCCAAAATGCAGGTGGAAGAGGCGGTGCGTTCCGGCAAGATTGTGTTCGAGCTGGAAGACGTCAACTATCAGGTGGGTGATAAAGTGCTGGTGCGCGGCTTCTCCGCCCAGGTGCAGCGCGGCGACAAAATCGCGCTGGTGGGGCCGAACGGCTGCGGAAAAACCACGCTGCTGAAACTGATGCTCGGTCAGCTGAAGGCCGACAGCGGCCGCGTGCACTGCGGCACCAAGCTGGAGGTGGCCTACTTCGATCAGCACCGCGCCGATCTGGATCCGGAACGCACGGTGATGGATAACCTGGCGGAAGGCAAGCAAGAGGTGATGGTCAACGGCCGTGCCCGCCACGTGCTGGGCTACCTGCAAGACTTCCTGTTCCACCCGAAACGCGCGATGACGCCGGTGAAAGCGCTGTCGGGCGGCGAGCGTAATCGCCTGCTGTTGGCTAAGCTGTTTCTGAAACCCAGCAACCTGTTGATCCTCGATGAACCAACCAACGATCTCGACGTCGAAACGCTGGAATTGCTGGAAGAACTGATCGACGGCTATCAGGGTACCGTGCTGCTGGTCAGCCACGATCGTCAGTTTGTCGACAACTCGGTGACCGAGTGCTGGATCTTCGAAGGCAATGGTGCGATCAGCACCTTCGTCGGCGGTTATTACGACGCGCACCACCAGCGCGCTACCGCCAAACCGATCCGTCAGGCGGCGCCGAGCCAGAGCAAACCGGCCGCCGAGAAAAAAGCCGAGCAGCCGAAGAAACCGGCCGCCAAGCTGAGCTATAACCTGCTGCGCGAACTTGAACAGTTGCCGCAGCGTCTTGAGCAGTTGGAAGCGGAAATTGAGGCGCTGCAGGCGCAAATGAGCGATGCTGACTTCTTCACACGCCCGCACAGCGAAACGCAGGGCGTGCTGACGGCGCTGGCTAATGCCGAACAGGCGCTGGAACAGGCGTTCGCCCGTTGGGAAGAGCTGGAAGCGATGAAGAACGGCTGACCGTTGTGAATGCCGCCCGCGCGCTGCTGCGGGCGGTATCGCCGTACCGGTGAGCAACGTTATTAAGGAGGAATATGGTGTGTTCCCACGAAAATCACAAGCAGCATAGCCCCAAGGTGCCCGGCGCACCGCGGCAGGATAACCTGATGCTGTGCCCGCAGTGCGACATGCTGGTGGCGTTGCCGCCCCTGGCGTTTGGCACCAAAGCGGTGTGCCCGCGCTGCAAAACGACCCTCAGCACCCGCTGGGAAGAACCGCGCAAGCGGCCGATAGGCTACGCCCTCAGCGCGCTGTTCATGCTGCTGCTGGCCAATATTTTCCCGTTTATCAATATGCGCGTTGCCGGTCTTGGCAACGAAATCAGACTGATTCAAATTCCTCAGGTGATGGTGGCTGAAGATTATGCCAGCATGGCCACGCTGTTTATGGTGTTCGTGCAGCTGATCCCGGCGTTTTGCATGCTGGCGATCATTCTGCTGTGCGCCAAAGTGCGCATGCCGCTGGCGTTGAAAGAGTGGATGGCCAAGATGCTGTTCCAGTTTAAAACCTGGTGCATGGTGGAAATCTTCCTCGCCGGGGTGCTGGTCAGCTTCGTCAAGCTGATGGCCTACGGCGATATCGGCATCGGCAGCAGCTTTGTGCCTTACTGCCTGTTCTGCCTGCTGCAGGTGCGCGCCTTCCAGTGCGTGGACCGCCGCTGGCTGTGGCAGGACATCGAACCGGCGCCGAAGCTGGATAGCCCGCTGACCGTCGGGCTTACCGGCATGCGCCAGGGCGTGCGCTCCTGCCGCTGCTGCACGGCCATCCTGCCGGCTGACCTGACCCACTGCCCGCGCTGCCACACCAACGGCCACGTGCGCCGCCGCAACAGCCTGCAGTGGACGCTGGCGCTGCTGGTGACCTCGATCATGCTGTATATCCCGGCCAATCTGATGCCGATTATGGTCACCGAGGCGCTGGGCAACAAGATGAATTCGACCATCATGGCCGGGGTGATCCTGCTGTGGGGGGAGGGATCCTATCCGGTGGCGATGGTGATTTTCATCGCCAGCATCATGGTGCCGTCGCTGAAGATGCTGGCGATCGGCTGGCTGTGCTGGGACGCCAACGGCAAGGGGAAAAACCGCGCCGACAGCGAACGCATGCATCTGATTTATGAAGTCGTCGAATTCGTGGGCCGCTGGTCAATGATCGACGTGTTTGTCATCGCCGTACTCTCGGCGTTGGTACGTATGGGACAATTGATGAGCATCTATCCTGCAACCGGTGCGGTGCTGTTCGCCCTGGTGGTGATCCTCACCATGTTCGCCGCCATGACGTTTGATCCCCGGCTGACCTGGGATCGCGTAAATGACACAATAAAAAAGGAGCCGCAAGGTGACGGAAAATAATCATAGCGTCGCGGACGTTGAGAAGATCAAGCGCTGGTCGCCGGTGTGGATTATCCCCATCGTCACCGCCTTGATCGGCGCCTGGATCCTGTTTTACCACTTCAGCCATCAGGGGCCGGTGGTAACGCTGGTCACCACCACCGCCGAAGGGCTGGAAGCGGGCAAAACCAAAATCAAAAGCCGCAGCGTTGACGTTGGCGTCGTAGAGACCGTGACGCTGAGCGACGACCTGAGCAAGGTGAGGGTGCAGGCGCGCCTTAATGCCGGCATGGATAAGCTGCTGCGGCAAGATACCGCCTTCTGGGTGGTGAAGCCGCAAATTGGCCGCGAAGGGGTTTCCGGCCTGGGTACGCTGTTGTCCGGCGCCTATATCGAGCTGCAGCCGGGCACCAAGGGCAAGGACGGCAAGGACGATTACCAACTGCTGGATGCGCCGCCGCTGGCCTCACCGGACGCCAAAGGGCTGCGCATCGTGCTCGACAGCGATAAATCGGGCCAGCTCAACGCCGGCGACCCGGTGCTGTTCCGCGGCTACCGCGTCGGCTCGGTGGAAACCAGCTATTTCGATCCTAAAGCGCGCGCCATGCGCTACCAGCTGTTTATCTCGGCGCCTTACGATCAGCTGGTGACCAGCAACGTGCGTTTCTGGAAAGACAGCGGCGTGGCGTTCGACATGTCGGCACAGGGCATGCGCGTGGAAATGGGCTCGTTGGCGACCCTGTTCAGCGGCGGCGTGAGCTTTGACGTGCCGGAAGGTTGGGATCGCGGCGAACTGGCGAAAGAGAAGGCGGAGTACCAGCTGTTCGACAACCAGCGCAGCATTCAGGATTCGCTGTATACCGTACATAAAGACTACCTGATGTTCTTCTCCGACTCGATCCGCGGCCTGCAGCCGGGCGCGCCGGTGGAGTTCCGCGGCATTCGCCTCGGTACGGTGGCGCAGGTGCCGTTCTATAAAGAAGGTATGGCGCAGCGCCTGGACAACGATTACCGCATTCCGGTGCTTATCCGCATCGAGCCGGATCGCTTCCAGAAGCAGCTGGGCGGCAACTTCGATATCGAAGGCCACCTGAAAGACGCAGAATCCCGCGGCATGCGCGCTTCCCTGAAGTCTGCCAACCTGCTGACAGGCTCGTTGTACATCGATCTGGACTTCTATCCACAGGAGAAAGCCTGGAAGGGGCCGCGTGAGCTGTTCGGTTACCCGCTGATGCCAACCACCAGCGGTGGCCTGGCGCAGATCCAGCAGAAACTGATGCAGACGCTGGACAAGATCAACGCGATGCCGATCAATCCGATGATCAACGAAGCGACCAAAACGCTGGCGGAAAGCCAGAAAACCATGAAGTCGACCCAGCAGACCATGAAGTCGCTGAACGACATCATCTCCAGTAAAGAGATGCAGGCGCTGCCGCAGGACATGCAGAAAACGCTGCAGGAACTGAACCGCAGCATGAAAGGGTTCCAACCGGGGTCACCGGCCTACAACAAGATGGTAGGCGACATGCAACGTCTGGATCAGGTTCTGCGTGAACTGCAGCCGGTACTGCGCACCCTGAATGAAAAGAGCAACGCGCTGGTGTTTGAAGCCGCCGGCAGCAATGACCCTCAGCCGAAGAAGGCCAATAAATGATGAAATGGATCCCGGTAGCCCTGGCGCTGTTGCTCAGCGCCTGTAGCAGTACGCCACAGAAAACCTATTATCAGTTGCCGGCGCTGGGCGTGCCGGCGCAGGTAAGCGGCAGCGGCGCTTCAACCCGCCAGCTGTGGCTGGAGCACGTTGGCGTGGCCGACTATCTGGCGCAAAACGGCGTGGTCTACCAGACCAACGACGTGCAATACGTGATTGGCCAGAACAACCTGTGGGCCAGCCCGCTCGACCAGCAGCTGCAGCAGACGCTGGTCACCAACCTGAGCAGCGCGCTGCCGGGTTGGGTGGTCTCCTCCCAGCCGATGAGCAGCGATCAGGATGTGCTCAACGTCACCATCAGCGGCTTCCACGGCCGCTTTGACGGCACGGCAATCATTCGCGGCGAATGGGTGCTGAATCACCAGGGCCAGCTTACCAAACGGCCGTTCAACCTGGAGCTGAAGCAAAGCGAAGACGGCTACGACGCACTGGTGCGCGCTCTGGCGCAGGGGTGGCAGCAGGAAGCTCAGGCCATTGCCGCGCAGGTCGGCAGCTTTTAGTCATAATTTGCTCTAAAATCGTCTAATCCCCGCCGGCGCGCAATATCGAGATAGCGCGCCGGCGGGGATTTTTTATTGATATCAATAAATTAGTTATTTTCCGCCCTATCAGCCACTTAGCCTCTTCCTCGGATGTAGCTCACAAATATGACATTGGCGTGAATTTTGCGCATTGATCTTCACGCCATTTAGCGCTATTGCTTAATCGTGGCTGCGCAAAAAGCAGCCATTGTTTTCTTTCCACCAGACCAAAAATGAGGGAAACGAGGCATGAAGAGACAGAAACGCGATCGTCTGGAAAGGGCGCATTCGAGAGGGTATCAGGCAGGCATTTTAGGGCGTTCCAGGGAACATTGTCCCTACCAATCTTCGGTGGACGCCCGGTCTCAATGGCTGGGAGGTTGGCGAGAAGCCATGGAGGACAGGGCTGTGACCGCTTAAGCGGCTCTCTGTCAAAAAAAGGAACAACCTCCGCCGCGCGCGGAGGTTTTTGTTTCAGCGGCCGATCACCCCTGCCAGCGTTTCAGCAAAATACTCGCGTTCACGCCGCCAAAACCGAAGCCATTGGACAGGGCATAGCTGATGCTCATCGGTTCCGCCTGCTTCGCCACCAGATGCAACCCTTCCGCCGCCGGATCGGGGTTATCCAGATTCAGCGTAGCGGGGGCGATTTGATCGCGTAGCGCCAACGCGGTGAAGATGGTCTCCAGCCCGCCGGCCGCGCCCAGCAAATGGCCGGTCGCCGATTTGGTCGAGCTCACCGCCACGTCGCCGTCTGCACCGAACAAATGCCTGATGGCGTTAATTTCCCCCAGATCGCCCACCGGCGTTGAGGTGGCGTGAGCATTCAGATGCTGAACTTCACCCGGCGTAACGCCCGCCTGCTTCAGCGCAATCTTCATCGCTCGGTAGGCGCCGTCGCCGTCTTCGGCGCCGGAGGTCATGTGATAGGCGTCGGCGCTGGTGCCATAGCCGACGATTTCCGCCAGCGGCGTTGCCCCGCGCGCCAGAGCATGCTCCAGGGTTTCGATCACCAGCATGCCCGCGCCTTCACCCATCACGAAACCGTCACGCGCGCTGTCGAAAGGCCGCGAGGCTTTCGCCGCCTCATCCGCCGGGGCAGTGGACATGGCGCGCGCGGCGGCAAACCCCCCGAGGCTGACGGTATCAATCGCGGCCTCGGTGCCGCCGCACAGGGCGATATCGGCCTCGCCATTGCGGATGATGCGTACCGCGTCGCCGATGGCCTGCACGCCCGCCGCACAGGCGGTAACCGGGGCGCCTATCGGCCCTTTGAACTGATGCTTGATGGAAACGTGACCGGCGGCCAGATTAACCAGGAACGACGGAATGGTGAACGGCGACAGGCGCTTGGCGCCGCGGCTGTCGGTGGTACGCACCGCATGGGCGATAGCCGGGAACCCGCCGATGCCGGAGGCGATCACGGTAGCGGTACGTTCTTGCTTGTCTTCGCTATCGGCGGTCCAGCCGGCCTGGCGGATGGCCTCGTCGGCCGCCGCCATGGCGAACAGGATAAAGCGGTCCATTTTCTTTTGATCTTTGGGGGCGACCGATTGGTCAGGATCGAAACCCGCCTCGGGATCCTGCTCCAGCGAAGGCACCTGCCCACCGACTTTTACCGCCAGATCCGCGACAATGGCCTCCGGCAACGGCCGAATGCCTGATTGCCCCTGCAGCAGGCGCTGCCAGATGGCCTCGACACCGCACCCCAGTGGAGAAACGGCACCCATGCCGGTAATGACGATACGACGACTGTTCATAGTGACTCCTTGGACGATTCAGGGAAAAGGGTAGCGTAATTTTGCTGCATCATGGCCGCGCGCTGGCGCATGCCTTCGCTGGCCGCCGGGCCGGCAGCCAGCGTGACGTGCTGCTGAGCGATCGGTTGTTGAGTAAGGCTGTCGATCAGTTGCACCTGAACCGGTTGCCCATTGCGGCGATCGACCAGCTGGGCGCTGATGCCGTCATCCGCCAGATGGGTATTGCCCCACTGGAACAGAGCGGCCAGCACCGGGAAAAAATCCCGGCCGCGTTCGGTCAGCAGGTATTGATAGCGTACCGGGCGCGTCTGGTAACGCTGCTTATGCAAAATGCCGCTGGCCACCAGGTCTTTCAGGCGGCGCGTCAGCAGGGTGGGCGACAGCCCCAGACTTTGCTGAAATTCATCAAACTTCGACAGCCCGTGGAACGCATCGCGCAGTATCAGAATGCTCCACCATTCGCCGACCCGGCCCAGCGATCGGGCAACCGGGCAGGGCGCAGTATCAAAACGGGTTTTTCGCATGTCGCACCTCACGGTTACTACATTTATTGTAGTAACTGGCTGGCCGTTATAAACCTGAGCGCTGCCGCTCAACAAAAAATAACGGCGGGAAATAAAAACGGCGGCCGGGAAGGGCCGCCGTCGCTGCGGTTAGAACGCAGCAGTGTCCTTGAACAGGCCCACTTTCAGATCGCTGGCGGTGTAAATAACCTGGCCATCGACCAGCACTTCACCATCGGCCACGCCCATAATCAGCTTGCGGGTAATGACGCGTTTGAAGTTGATGCGGTAGGTGACCTTTTTCGCGGTCGGCAGCACCTGGCCGGTGAACTTGACCTCACCCACGCCGAGCGCACGGCCTTTGCCTTCGCCGCCCAGCCAGCCGAGGTAGAACCCCACCAGCTGCCACATTGCGTCCAGGCCCAGACAGCCTGGCATCACAGGGTCGCCGATAAAGTGGCAACCGAAGAACCATAGATCCGGATTGATATCCAGTTCCGCTTCCACATAGCCTTTGTTGTGGGTACCACCGTCTTCGGTCATCTTGACCACGCGGTCCATCATCAACATGTTACCTGCCGGCAACGGCGGGCCGCCGGCGCCAAACAGCTCGCCACGGCCGGATGCTTCGAGGTCTTCTTTCGTATAGGAGTCGCGTTTATCTACCATGTTCTCAGTAAGCCTTATTTTAATGAAGGACGCAGATTAGCTAACACGTGTACGCTGAACAAGTCCGATCAGCCGTGGTTGAACCAGTTGAGCCAACGAAGTGGCCACGGCCTGCGGCGTTCTTGCGGGTTCACCTGCGCGATTCGTTCCTGAATGGCAGCTAACAAATTCGGCTGCTGCTCATCAGAGTAGGGGTAACCCGTCAGTAATGGCAAGGCCTCTGCGGCGCTGTCGACGGCCCACAGATGGAATTGCCCTTCGCGGACTGCGTCGACCACGTCCTGACGCAGACACAGATGGCGCACGTTGGTGGCCGGCATGATAACGCCCTGTTTGCCGGTCAAACCGCGGCGCAGACAAACTTCAAAGAAGCCTTCAACCTTTTCGTTAACGCCGCCGATCGGCTGCACGTTGCCGAATTGGTCGACAGAGCCGGTAACGGCAACCTGTTGGGTGATAGGCTGCTGCGACAAGGCGCTTATCAACGCGCACAGCTCAGCCAGCGAGGCGCTGTCGCCATCCACTTCGCCATAGGACTGCTCGAATACGATCGAGGCGGAGAAGGGCAGCTGTTGATCCAGCTCCAGTTCGGAGATCAGGAAGGCCTGCATAATCATCATGCCTTTGGCATGCAGATTGCCCCCCAGCTCGGCTTTGCGCTCAACGTCGGTGAATTCGCCGTCGCCGAGGTGGACGACGCAGCTGATGCGCGACGGCTCGCCGAAGCTGCGCGGGTGGCCGGGGTAATCCAGTACGGAAAGCCCGTTAATCTGACCGACCACTTCACCCTCGGTTTCAATCAGGATTTGGCCCAATTCGATCTCGTCTTGCATCCGCTCGGCGAGATAGCTTTCGCGCCATTCGCGTGCATTCAACGCGGCTTCGAAGGCTTTGGCCGTGATCTGCTCCTCTTCGGCATACAACGCCGCTTCGGCCAGTTGTTGGCTAACCCACAGCGGAGACAGCGGCAGAATGCCCTGATCGCCGCTGTAGCGCACCGCCTGAATCATCAGTGGCGGCCAGGCATCGGCAGCCAACGGCGGCAGTTGCTGTTCGGCGATCACGCTGTTGACGTAACCGCACCATTGCGACATGTCTTCAGCCTCGGTGAGTTGCAGATCGTCTTCGTATTCGCCGTAGACCGCATGTTCGCTGAGCTCGGGTTCGATATCGTGAAAATCGGCCAGGCCATGACGATCGCCCACCACGATCAGACGAAGTTCCAGCGGCATCGGAGGAATAGCCACCGGCAGCGGGCGCGTCTCATCCGGGGAAACCCAGTGGAACTGGCGTTGAGTGATCATCTGCTTCAACCGCAGCCACAGCAGCGGCTGCGCCAACAGAGAACGGGCCGAAAGGATCAGCACGCCGCCATTAGCCTGGTGTACCAGGCCTGGTTGCAGGCTGATTTCGCCGTTATGGATCCTGACGCAGCCAAACAGCTGTTCCGGCTCTACCCATTCCTGGAATACGCAGGCGCCGCCGGCGGCGAAAGGCTCAGCGCCAGTGGCGGCGGCTTCAACGCTGACGTTATTGCCCTGAATCACATAATGACTGCCTTTGAAGGCGGCGTTTTGCGGCTGCAGCTGCTGCACGGCGCGGGCGATGAGCGCCAGATATTCACGCGTCTCCTGCGCTTTGAGCAGCATGAAGCGCGGGGGCGACTGGGGGTGGCAAAATAGCGTCAGCGCGTTCTCCAGCCGAGGCTGGATAGCGGCAAAGGACACGGGTGCCAACTGAGCGGCGGTATCAAATATCGCCTGATAAGGCGTTACGTCCGGCAACAGAGATTGCCATTCAAGTCGGTTATTGGTCAAAGTGTTAGATGCAATCGTCAAAAAGGGAAAGGGCGATTATACAAGAATAACGCCAGCTTGATACATGCAGAGTGGCAGTTGGTGTCAGGGAGTTTGACATCGCGCGGCGACTGTGCAAAAAACAGTCTAAAAGGCGGTTTAATTGCCGGGGAAATTTGGCGTAAAGCTGTTATGCTTAATAAAGTTACGCGGTCACTGAAGAGCTCAAGATGAAATATCAGCAACTGGAAAATCTGGAGAGCGGTTGGAAATGGAAGTACCTGGTGAAGAAGCACCGGGAAGGGGAACTGATTACCCGCTACATTGAAAACAGCGCTGCTCAGGAAGCGGTGAATGAGCTGCTGAAGCTGGAAAATGAACCGGTAAAAGTTCTCGCATGGATCACTGCTCATATGAATCCGGAACTCGACAACCGGATGAAGCAAACAATCCGCGCTCGGCGTAAGCGTCATTTTAACGCAGAACATCAGCACACGCGAAAAAAATCTATCGACCTGGAGTTTTTGGTTTGGCAACGCTTGGCTGCGTTGGCCCGGCGCCGCGGGGCAACGCTATCAGAAACCGTAGTGCAGCTGATTGAAGATGCCGAACGCAAAGAGAAGTACGCCAGCCAAATGTCGTTGCTGAAAGAGGATCTCAAGGCGATCCTCGGTAAGGATCCGGAATAACCTGACCTCTTTTCGGTTTCCGCCCCGCAACGAATGCCTGCCGATGAGTTTTGTACAGGCGAAAAAAAACCCCGCTATGCGGGGTTTTTACTAAGAGTGGTCACTTAGCCCTGTGGCTGAGTCACAACGTCTTTGATACCTTTAACTTCGATCTCTACGCGACGATCTGGTGCCAGGCAAGCGATCTGTGCTTTGGTAGCGCGGCCAGATTTGTAGCCACAGGTGTTGCCAGTGACGGAATCAGCTTCGCCCATACCGCGTGCAGAGATTTTGTCTGACGGGATGCCTTTAGAAACCAGGTAGTCAACAACGCTTTGTGCGCGCTGCTCGGACAGTTTCTGGTTGTACTGGTCAGAACCAACTGCGTCGGTGTAACCCAGAACTACAACAGAACCGTCTTTAGGATCCATGGAGCTCAGCTGAGTGTACAGCTGGTCCAGAGCCTGTTGGCCTTCTGCTTTCAGAGTAGATTTGTTGAAGTTGAACAGCACGTCAGACTTCAGGGTGAAACGCTTGGTTTCAACAACTGGAGCCGGAGCCGGAGCTGGTGCTGGAGCAACAACATCATCCTGACCGAAACGGTAAGAAACACCAACGCTCAGCATGGTGTTGTCTGGGCGTGCGCCGACAGTACCTGCATCACCGATGTTGCTTACGAATTGGTAGTCCAGGCGAGTAGCCCAGTTTTTGGTCAGTGCGTATTCAACACCAACTGCTGCCAGCGGAGAAACGCCGGTGTCGTGGTTGCCGCCGTTAGAACCGACGCCATCACTGTCTGCACGCCATACCATGCCGCCCAGGCGGGTGTAGATGTCCAGATCGTCAACAATTGGGTAGCTCAGTTTAGCTGCCAGTTGAACGCCTTGAGCTTTGAAAGAACCAGTGTTAGCACCGGTGTATTTCATACGACCTAACCAGTCGTAACCCATTTCAAAGCCCAGGTATTGGTTCGCCTGATAACCCAGGAACGCACCAGCACCGATTTGGTCTTTACGTGCATCGTTATCTACGCGGTAACCGTTGCCGTAGAAACCAGTGTCATGGTACTGGGACCAGCCCAGTTTAGCACCGGTGTACCAGGTGTTATCTTTTGGGGCGGCTTGCGCTACGGTAGCGAAACCGGCCAGTGCCACTGCTAATGCGATAGCTGTCTTTTTCATTTTGCGCCTCGTTATCATCCAAATAGGCAATGAGCTTTAAAGCTGTTTTAAGCCCTTGGTTAAATTCCTTCGCCAAGGTTTGAGCCCTCTTTGTTACTCGGCCAGTTTTTCTGACGTTATAGAGCAACCTTGGCGATGTAAAGTCTACAACGTGGCGCGAAAGTTACAAGTGTGATGTGATAAAGCTCTAAAAAAAAACACAGAATTATACATATTCGCTAACGCCAATCGGCAAAAAACGGGGCGATTTATTGAGCGATTTTTTTCGGGAAACCGCAGCCGGACTAGCTTCGTGAAGGATCCCGCAAAGGTTCCCTCTGCGGGGGATAAAAATGATGGGAAAAATCCTAAATTTACTTAATGATACAAAGAAGAGTGAATTTTTAGGGTGGAACACTGTCCGTGGATCGGGTTTATGTCGCGTTGTGGACGCATAATAAAGCCGTACGCATTACCCAATTCTGCCGCACGCCCTAATTTTAGACGATCTTCCTCCGTCAGCTCGGGTAACCAGCCGAGAACCACGCTGTAATTGCCCGTCAGCAGTGCTTTTTCCATGGCTTCAACCGTTGCCATCGGGCTGATCTGGTTCAGCTGCACCATTTTCTCGACCGGCAACCCGGATTGTTGCAGCCATTGCTTGCTTAATTTTTGCTGCGGAGTGAGCCACAAGAGCCAGCGTGACTGCCTGCCGAGCTGCTGCAGCAGAGGCAGCAGTAATTGCGCGACTGCGGGCTGACGCTCATTGTAAACAAGTTCACTGATAAGGCCATTTTCGTTGCCGGCATCCGCGCGCTTGGCAGCATTGTTAACCGCGATCGCACCGCGGTTGAAATGGGGTTTGTAAAGTGATTGAGTACGCATAAAGTATCCCGCCTGCAGTGTTACTGTATGTTTATACAGTATACCCACCAACCAATAAGATCAACCCAAATTTTCGTAGCACCTCGCATAATTGCGATCATTTTTTATACCGACGTTTTTTATCGTTGGCATGTTTGCAGATAGTGCGTATTTTCCTAATTAGTTGTTCACGTTACCTTTATTTCATTGATGTGAGAAATGATACGTCTATAACCTACAAGGGAGTTTCGTTATGAAAGGGATATCAGCAGGCAGGATCGCGCAGGCGAAAGCGTGTTTTTCCGCATTGGGGCGCATCACGACACGCTCACAGTTCGGCGGCTATGGGCTGCTGGCGGAAGGCGTGATGTTCGCGGTGATAGCGGAAGGCGAGCTATACCTGCGCGCGACGGATGGCCTGGAACCCGCATTCCGCGCCCGCGGCATGGTCAATATGGTTTACTCCAAGCGGGGGGTGCCGATTACCATGCGTTACTACTGGGTGAATGAGCGGCTTTGGCGCGAAAAAAACGAACTGATTGGCCTGGCGTGGCAGGCCGTCAGGGAGGCGCGCCGTGAACAACGGGTCAAAACCGGCTGCCACGGGCGATTGAAAATGCTGCCCAATATTGACATCAATATGGAGCGCCAACTGTGGAGAGCGGGCATACGCAATGTCTACGATCTGCGGCTGCACGGTGCCAAACGCAGCTATCTGCGGCTGTTGCAGCAGCAAACCAATCTGGGGTTGCGGGTGCTGTTGTCGTTAGGCGGGGCCATCGCCGGATATCATCAGGCCGCTTTGCCCGCCGAGCTGCGCAGCGAGTTGATCGAATGGTTTGAGCATACGGCGGCGATGCGTCGTCATGGGCACGACCCCCTGATTAAGGGCCGCGGCCCGGCCCTTAATGATTAATCAGCCTTATTGATGCGGGTGTGCAGTGCGGTCAGCTCCGGCAGCAGTTCAAGCACTAAACCGATTTGTTGCAATACCAGTTGCTCTTTGCTTTCCGGTTCAGGTACGGCGTGCCGGATGCGTTCCGCGAGGTTTTCCAACGCCAGCGCAATGCGTGAACCGTTCTGTTCTTCCTGATGCAGCGCCCCGTCAACGTAGCAAACGGCATCATTCAGTAAATCCAGTATTGCGGGGTTGCTCAGGCGCTCACGGTGCGCGCCGAGCGCGGAGATATAGCTCAGCAGTGTGTGGTTGAGGCACAGCAGGCGGAAGGCGGCTTCCTGCAACGCTTTGTCTGCTTTGGGATCGGCGGACATATTAGAAATGACCGAGGCCAGTTCGGCGTCGCTGTTGTGCGCGTCCCGCCGCGCGATCCGGTAAGGCAGCCCGTTGTCTTTGCCCTGATGGTATTGCACCAGAATGGCGTCCAGATAACGGCAGTTGGCGTTCAGCGTTTTATCAACCACGGCCGGCAGTTGGCGGAATTTCCAGTCCGGCCAGATAAAGCTGACCGCGGCCCAGGCAATGGCGCAGCCCAACAGGGTGTCGTAAACGCGCGGCGCCGCCACCTCGAAGCCTTCGCCCAGCAGGTTGAAACACAGCAGCACCAGCAGGGTGATAAACATGGTGGCGTGCGCATATTGCACGGTACGGAACGCGAAGAACAGCACGCCGGTGATAACGATCAACACCAATTGGCCTTCCAGAGAGGGCACAAAATAGAGGATCGGCAGGCCAATCAAGATGCCGGCCAGGGTGCCGATAATGCGCAACGCCAGGCGCCGGCGGGTTGCGTTGTAGTTTGGCTGGCAAACAAACAGGCTGGTCAGCAGGATCCAGTAACCATGCTGCATGCCGGTCAGCTGGATAAAAGCGTAGCCGATACACAGCACGGCCGACATGCGAATGGCATGGCGGAACAGGGCCGATTGCGGCGTCAGGTGGCGGCTGATGCGCAGCCGAATGTCGCTCCAGCCGGTCAGGCGATCGTCGGACAGGCTATTTTCTTCCGTTTGCCCATTAGCCAGCGCCTGCTCTGATTCGATATTGGCCAGTTGGGCGTCGATCGCGCGCAAATTTTTCAGCAGGTGCGCCAGCGCCTTGGCCAGCTCCGCGTTTTCCCGCGTGGCGGCGGCGCGTGCCAACGCGTCTTCGATGCGGTTGAACGCCGGTTCAAAGCGTGGGTTATGCTGGTATTTTTGCCTCAGCAGGATCGATTGCGCCAACTGACGACAAGCGCGCGCCTGCATGCTCAGCAAGCGCTGAAAGCGGAACAGGATATCGCTGTGGCGAAATTGCCGGCTCAGTGCCTGATACTGAACGTGAGAAGAACTGGCCCGCTCGTGAATATCTTGCGCGACAAAGTAATAATGCAGCGTGCGGCGGGTACCGCGCTGGCCGCGATCGCCTTTCAATCGCGTCAGCAACGAAGCTTTGGTCTGATTGAGCAGCGTCACCAACGCACTGTTGGCCATCGCGACCTCCATCCAGGGCAGATCGGCGTCGCGCTCGGCGTCGGGGTCGAACAGGTTGGCTTTGGCGTCCAGATAGTTCGCCAACTGATCGTAGCAGCGCGCCAGGTTCTCCTGCAGCGGGCGGATAGGGAAGATCACATGGCCGGTCAGCGTCAGCAGGTTGTACCACAGCGCGCCGATCACCAGCAGCATCGGCTGTTGGTACCAGGCGTCGTACATTGAGGCGCCGAGCATGGTGTATACCGCGATCAGCAATGCGCCGAAGGCGATGGTGGCGTAGCGTTGCCCCAGCGCGCCCAATAAAATAAAGCCGCAGGTGGAGGTGGTTAAACCGAGGGCGAACAGCCAGGGGTAAGGAAACAGCAGCTCAATTGAGGCGGCGGCGATAAAAAAGCACACCAGCGTGATCAGCAGATTGCGTAATCTGCCGGCCAGGCGATCGTCCAAATCGGTCAGGGCTGCGGCGACCACCCCCAGCGTCAGAGGAATGGTCAGCTTGGGTATCCCCAGCCACCATGGAACGGCAGCCGCCCCGGCCAGCGCAATAAAAATGCGTAAATGGTAAAGCAGGTTGCTGTTGTAGGCGTAGCGGCGCACTGCAGGTGCAAAAGAGAGCACGAAAAACTCCTCAAACGGAGAAAAAATTAACGCTGTTGATACTGGCGACGGGCATTTTCGGTACGGGCCTGCTGGGCCATTTCAACCGAGACCACGCGGCGGCCCACCGGCCACAGGGCGATGGCGGCGATTTTGAAGTTGGCGATGCCGACCGGAATGCCGATAATGGAAATACACTGCACGATGCCGGCTGCAATGTGCGACAAGCACAGCCACCAGCCGAACAGCACCAGCCATACGATGTTCAGCAGCGAACCACCGGCTGAGAGCAGCAGGTTGCTTTTTTCCGGGTAAAGCTCGTTGACGTGGATCGCTTCATTGCCGAAAGGCAAAAACGACAGCTTGGTAATCTCCCAGCAGGAGCGGGTCAATGGCAGGGTAAAGATCAACAGGACGCTGAACAGCGTGGCGATCAGCCAGCCCAGGGTGGTGAAAAAACCGCCTAATACAAAATTAAGAATATTCAGTACAGTACGCATAGTCGTCATTCTGCTCTAATGATGGCCAAACCGCGATGCGGTAGCGTTCGCTATCAAAACGCCAAATCTATTCTACCCTTTTTTTAGCGCTAGAGTGCCACTGCTTATCGCAGGTAAACTGGCAGACATCCGTTATTTATTCTCAACATAGTCATGGCGCGACGATATGGAACTTAAAGCGACATCGCTGGGCAAACACCTGGCTCAGCACCCTTACAACCGCGTGCGGTTGCTGCATGCCGGCGTTGAGGTAAGCGGCGAGAAGCATGAATACCTTATTCCGTTCAATCAACTGATACAGGTCCGGTGCAAACGCGGCATCGTTTGGGGCGAGCTGGAGTTCGAGCTGCCGGATGAGAAAGTGGTGCGGCTGCACGGCACCGAATGGCAGGAAACCCAGCGGTTTTATCACTATTTGCAGCAGGCCTGGCAACAGTGGAGCGCCGAGATGAGCGCAGTCAGCGCCGGCGTATTGCAACAGCAGGTAGAGCATATCCAGCGCATAGAGCAGCAGGATAAATGGTTCAAGAAGTCTGAGCTGGGCAAGCTGCAGCAGCAGATCCGCCAGTCTTTCGAGGCGTTGCCGATGCCGGTAGCGCGATTGGATGAATTCGACAGCTGCCGTGAAGATTATCGGCTATGCCTGCAGTGGCTGCAGCAGGGGCTGCGCAGCATTGAACGGCGCAACCGGCAGTGGACCGAGCGCATGCTGGAAACCCACCACGACTTTTTCCAGACGGTCGAAACCTCACCGCTTAATGACTCGCAGAGCCGGGCGGTGGTGAACGGTGAGGACTCGGTACTGGTGTTGGCGGGCGCCGGCAGCGGCAAAACCTCGGTGCTGGTGGCGCGCGCCGGCTGGTTGCTGCGCCGCCAGGAAGCCGAACCCGGGCAAATTTTGCTGCTGGCGTTTGGCCGCCAGGCGGCCGGCGAAATGAATGAGCGCATTAAAGAGCGGTTGGGGGACGTCGGCATTCAGGCCAAAACCTTCCATGCCCTGGCGCTGCAAATCATCCAGCAGGGCAATCGCAAGGTGCCGGCGATCAGTAAGCTGGAAACCGACAGTAAAGCGCGGCGCGCGCTGTTGATTGCCAACTGGCAGCAGCAGTGCGCGGAGAAAAAGGCGCAGGCCAAGGGCTGGCGCCAATGGTTGATCGAAGAGCTGGAGTGGGAAGTGCCGGAAGGTGACTTCTGGCAAGATAAACGCCTGGCAGATCGCCTGGCGAGCCGTCTCGAACGCTGGTTGGGGCTGATGCGCATGCACGGCGGCAGCCAGGCGGAAATGATCGAGCAGGCGGACGAAGAAATCCGCGATCTGTTTTCAAAGCGCATCCGTCTGATGGCCCCGTTGCTGAAAGCCTGGAAAAGCGCGCTGAAAGAAGAAGGGGCGGTAGACTTTTCCGGCCTGATCCACCAGGCGGTCAATGTGTTGGAAAAAGGCCGCTTTGTCAGCCCGTGGAAGCATATTTTGGTCGATGAGTTCCAGGATATCTCACCGCAGCGCGCCCAGCTGCTGGCGGCGCTGCGTAAACAGAATAAGCAAAGCTGCCTGTTTGCGGTAGGGGACGACTGGCAGGCGATTTATCGCTTCAGCGGCGCCGAGTTAACGCTGACCACGGCCTTTGCCGCCAACTTCGGTGAAGGGGCGCAGTGCGCTCTGGATACCACCTATCGATTCAATGAGCGGATTGGCGAAGTGGCCAACGGCTTCGTGCTGCAGAACCCGCACCAGTTGAAAAAACCGCTGAACAGCCTGAGCAAAGGCAACAAAAAGTCGGTGGTTATCCTGCCGCAGGAACAGTTGGAAGCACTGCTGGACAAACTGAGCGGCTACGCCAAACCGGACGAACGCATTCTGGTGTTGGCGCGTTATCACCACCTGAAGCCGGAGGCGCTGGCGAAGGCGGTTACCCGTTGGCCGAAACTGAACCTCGAGTTTATGACCATTCACGCCAGTAAGGGGCAACAGGCGGAATATGTGATTATTGCCGGCCTGCACGAAGGCAATGATGGGTTCCCGGCGGTGGCGCGTGAGTCGGTGCTGGAGGATGCGCTGTTGCCGCAGCCGGAGGATTTTCCGGATGCCGAAGAGCGGCGTTTGCTGTACGTAGCGCTGACCCGCGCCAAACACCAGGTTTGGTTGCTGCAGGATCGCGAACGCCCCTCGGTATTTGTCGAACAGCTGCACGATCTGGGCGTGCCGCTGCAGAAAAAACCTTAAGGCAGGCCTGGCGCCCGGGCCAGGCCGCCGGCGTTACTTCAGGCGTTCCTGCAGATAACGCTGATAGTCGGGTATCGCGATATCCACGGCGTTTTTGAACAGCGGCGAGGCGATCAGGAAATCTGCGGTGGAGCGGTTGGTGGCGACCGGGATATTCCATACCGTCGCCAGTCGCAGCAGCGCTTTCACGTCCGGATCGTGCGGCACCGCATTCAGCGGATCCCAGAAGAAGATCAGCATGTCGATTTTACCTTCGGCGATCAGCGCGCCAACCTGCTGGTCCCCACCCATAGGGCCGCTCAGCATGCTTTGCACGGGAATGCCGCTGGCGCGCTGGATCAAATTGCCGGTGGTGCCGGTGGCGTACAGCTGATGTTCCGCCAGTATGGCCTTATGATCTTCAACCCACGCCAACAGCGCCTGTTTGCGGTGATCGTGCGCCACCAGCGCAATGTGCTTGCGCGCGGCGATAGTGCGGGTGGTGAATTCCATCATGGTGTCCTTCGCTCATCGGATGATGTGCGACAGATTACTGAAACTGCTTTTCACTGCCTAGCCTTTACACCGCAAAATGCGAATAAAGCGCGCCTTTAATCCGGCCTGGCGCGCAGGGGTTAACGGGCGGGTTGTTTATTGGCCCAGCGGAGAAAACGTTTTTGCGTTTCTTTATCCGCCTGCTGAAACCAGTATCGCAACATTTGTTCTGAAACGTTTTCACCTTTCAACGTCACTGTGGGGGCATTTAGCGGCGCGCCGGCCAGTGGTGCGCCCAGCGCGGCGGCGCGCGCCTGAGCAAAGGCCGGCACCGAAGCGGGGCGGTTTTGGCGATTGTAGTCCGACATCACCTTCTCCAGGTCGGTATTGAAGGTTACGCTGTCGGGGTGCAGTACGTCATGCCTCATGGGCAGATCGTTGCCTTTGGTATCGATTACCTGATAGTTCAAGGTTCTGTCGAAGCGTTGGGCATCACGCTCGTTTTCTATCCGCGGCAGCGCGATCGCCACCGCACTGACGTTCTGGGTGTTGAAAGTCGCGATAAGCGGGAGGGAAACGTAGGCGATCTGATCTTGTTGACCGGAACGCACGGATTTGGTGACTTTAAACAGCAACTGATGCTGCCCACCATCCAGTTCGAGGCTGTCGGCGCCTTTTAACAACGAACCTGTCATTTTCTTGCCGTCGACCGCGAGCAGGTCGATGTCCGGGGAGAGTTTCAGGGTCGTAGCCGCGGCCGGCATGCTGATACTGAGTAACGCCGCAACCACCAGACCAAATTTCATCATTATCTCCTTATAAAGTGACATAGCCATAAGTGTTGAACAGGACACAGATTGTGTCAAAATTTTTCAATACGGCTCTCTGGTTTACATTTTTACATATTTAAACGCATTTAGACATATCAATGCCGTTCATATCGTGATTGCCTCAGACCCTGAAATCAGCGCAGAGTTTCAGCCGCGCGGCATTTAGCCGTATCGGTTACACTCAGGTCAGACAACTTTCGTTGATGACGAGGAGCCAACTATGCAAGACCATGAGATTGCTGAACTATTGCAACAGGTAAAAACCATCGCCCTGGTCGGCGCCAGCGATAATCCGGCGCGGCCAAGTTATGGCGTAATGGCCTATCTGCTGGCTCAGGGCTATCAGGTAACCCCGGTCAGCCCCAAGCTGGCGGGGCAAACGCTGTTGGGCCAGCCGGCGTATGCCAGGCTGGAGGATATTCCGCATCCGGTGGATATGGTGGACGTTTTCCGTAACTCGGAGGCGGCTTATGCCGTTGCGCAGGAGGCGATAGCTATTGGCGCCAAGGCGCTGTGGCTGCAAATCGGCGTGATCAACGAACAGGCCGAGGCGCTGGCCGCAGAGGCGGGGCTGAAGGTGGTGATGGATCGCTGCCCGAAAATCGAAATTCCGCGTCTGGGGTTGGAGCGCTGAATAAAAAAGCCTGGCGCGAGGCCAGGCTTTTCAGGTTTCTCAGGTCTTGGCGCATTTAGTTGCGCAGCCGTGGCGCCTGTAGCTGGTGGCGGATAGACTCCGCCAGTTCATCCAGCGATGGCTGTTCGGGGTGGGCGTCCTGGGGCTCGCCGTCCAGCTGGGCTTCCGCCAGATAGGTGTGCACCGGTTGGCCTTCCTCGTCCTCCATCACCACGTGGTACCAGGGGGCAAAACGCAGATCGGCGTTTGCCGCGATATCGTCAGCTTTAGGTTGTTCCAAAGAGTATTCAGGGTCGATATCAATAACCACCCCCAAATACCCCAGCAGTTTATGCCGAACCTGTTGTCCTATACCGAATTTGCTGGCAATCATGATGACCTCCTGAGAAACAGTGCCTTGCTCTCTATATGAGGGCAAAACAGCGTATTTCAAGTTACATCACCCGACACGCAAACCCTTTCAAGTACAGCCCTTCAGGATAAGTCGCGATAACCGGATGATCGGCAGCCTGTCGGAACTGCTCTATAAATTGTACATCACGCCCGGCATCTACAGCGGCGTCGGCCAAAATTTTCTGGAACAGATCGGTCGGCATCAGCCCGGAGCAAGAGAAGCTGAGCAAAATGCCGCCCGGGTTCAGCAGCTGCAGCGCCAACATGTTGATATCTTTGTAACCGCGGCAGGCGCTGGCCAGCTGGTTTTTGTTTTCGACGAACTTCGGCGGATCCATGATAATCAGATCGAATTTTTCGCCCTGGGTGCGGTAGTTGCGCAGCAGCTGGAACACGTCATCACGGACAAATTCCGCTTTGCTGAGATCCAACCGGTTCAGTTCGACGTTTTGTTTGGCGATATCCAGCGCGGCCTGCGAGGTATCTACGCTGATTACCTGCTCGCAGCCGCCCATCAGGGCCGACACGGCGAAGGCGCCGGTGTAAGAGAAGCAGTTCAGCACCCGGCGGCCGGCGGAGTAATTGCGCGCGGCCAGGCGGCTGTCGCGTTGATCGAGGTAAAAACCGGTTTTATGGCCCTGTTGAATGTCCACCAACAGCTTCATGCCGTGCTCGGTGATAGGCAACAGATCGGGCGGCAGATCGCCCAACACCGGGCCTTGCGCCAGCGGCAGGCCTTCTTTTTTGCGCACCGCAACGTCGGAGCGATCGTAAATCGAACATTCCGGGTAGCAATGCTGCAGCGCGGAGAGCAGGGCGGCGCGTTGGTATTCTGCGCCGGCGGAGAGCAGCTGCAGCACCAGGAAGTTCTGGAAACGATCGATGGTAACGCCCGGCATGCCGTCGGATTCGCCGGCGATCAGGCGATAACCGTCCAGGCCATCGCGCTGCGCCACCCAGTCGCGCCAGCTTTGCGCCTGCTGTAAACGGCGAATAAAGAAGTCGATGTTAACCTCTTCATCCTGCTGGAAGGTCCAGACGCGTGCGCGGATCTGCGACTCAGGGGAGTAGGCGCCGCGCGCCAGCCATTTGCCCTGGCTGTCATGAATATCGATGGTTTCACCGGAAAGGGCTTTACCCTCAACGCGTTGAACGGCACCGGAGAACACCCACGGGTGGCGACGAAGCAAGGATTTTTCACGTCCTTTTGCGAGATACAGGCGTACGGTCATAATTAAGAATGCTGCCAGCTAGATAAAAAGGGTGACACCGCCGTGCGGGCGCACGGAAAATGCCATAACGAAATTGATTAGGAGCGGATTATGACACAAGTTTGCATTGCTGCGTACGTGTATGGCGTCGTGCAGGGCGTGGGTTTCCGCTACAGCACCCAACATCAGGCCACGGCGCTGGGGCTAACCGGCTATGCGCGCAATCTCGATGACGGCAGCGTCGAAGTGGTGGCCTGCGGCGAGCGGCCGCAGGTGGACAAGCTGGTTGAATGGCTGAAGCAGGGCGGCCCGCGCAGCGCGCGCGTCGATCGCGTGCTGGTGGAGCCGCAGGGTGTTGCAGAGTATCAGGGGTTCAACATTCGCTATTAGCGGGTCAGATGCATTTCACCGGTTTCGGCAGGCCGGCGATCTTGGTCGCCTGTTTGGCTGGGCCTTTCGGGAACAAACGGTAGAGGTAGCGGCTATTGCCTTTTTCTTCGCCGTATTTTTGCGCCATCGCCTTGACCAGCATGCGGATCGCCGGCGAGGTATTAAACTCTTGGTAGAAGCCGCGGACAAAACGCACCACTTCCCAGTGCGCCTCGGTGAGTGCGATCTCTTCTTCGGCGGCCAGCAGCGGCGCCAAACCTTCATGCCAGTCCGCGCTGTTTTTCAGGTAGCCCTGCGCGTCGGTCTCGATAACCTGACCTTCAAACTCCAACATACTGCCTCGGTAACGGATAATTCGGAACGGCGGCCAGTTTAGCAAACTTTTAGCGTAGCCAAAAATAAAGCCCCGCCGGAGCGGGGCTTTGGAAACTGCAGTGGTGCGGGATCAGTTGCTGCGCGCGAAGCCCAGAATGCTCAGCAGGCTGATGAACATGTTGTAGAGCGAAACGTACAGGCTGACGGTAGCGCGGATGTAGTTAGTCTCGCCACCGTGAATGATGTTGCTGGTTTCCCACAGGATAGCGCCGGCGGAGAACAGAATGAACAGCGCGCTGATCGCCAGGTGCAGGGCAGGGATCTGCAGGAACAGGTTGGCGATAACCGCCACCAGCAGCACCACAAAGCCCGCCATCATCATCCCGGACAGGAACGACATGTCCTTACGGGTGGTCAGCACGTAGGCCGAGCAGCAGAAGAACACCGCCGCAGTGCCACCCAGCGCCAGCATGATCAGATCACCGGCGCCGGCATTCAGGAATGAGCTGAGGATCGGGCCCAGCGCGTAACCCATAAAGCCGGTCAGCGCGAAGGCGGCCAGAATGCCCGCCGGGCTGTTGGCCAGTTTGTGGGTCAGGAACATCAAGCCATAAAAGCCGACCAACATCAGCAGCAGGCCCGGCGCCGGCAGGCCCAGCATGGTGCTGGCGGTGGCGGTCAGGGCGGAGAAGGCCAGCGTCAAAGACAGCAGGAAATAGGTATTGCGCAGGACTTTATGCGTGCTGAGCAGCGAGTCGCGCGCGGAGGATGAGACGACAATGCGGTCCATAATGATCTCTCTTATCAGGTCATCACAAAATTAGCCCCGATGATAGGCAGCGCAAGCGTTTGATTAAAGATTGTTTACCAATCTTTACCCTTAGTTATCATTGGCGCAACGGCGAGCGCCGGGCGCCGATTTATTAAACGCTTGTGCGCCATGCGGTGGTTTTTCGCGCGGTTGAACAGCCTTGGGCTTTACAAGCGGATCCGCTCTGTTTATAGTTCGGCTCGTTGCGGAGGGGTGGCCGAGTGGCTGAAGGCAACGGTCTTGAAAACCGTCGACGGGAAACCGTTCCAGAGTTCGAATCTCTGCTCCTCCGCCATATATTCTGACCCCGCGCTCTTATGAGCGCGGGGTTTTTCGTTTGGGCGTTTTTTACCGCCGCCGATTTAAACGGCTGCGGTAAAGAGGGCGTCACCCGCCGTAGCTCACCGCAGCGAAGGCCGCATGGATCCTGCCGATTTTTCGCATTTTGCCGGCAAGAAGTGGGATTCCCAACCGAAAATTTAGGGTATCATAGCTTCAGATGGGGCGGACGCCGCTCTTATCGTCTGCGCTTAACCCTTTCATGGAGATAGAGATGAACTGGTATCAAGTAGCATTGTGGACCATGATCTTTCTGAAGTCCGGTGCATTCCTGGTTTTCGTCTGGTGGTGGATGTTCAAACGCGCAACCAAGCCCTATGTTCGCCCGGAAGGGGTCGAGGTTGACGAAACGCCCTATGATGAAAAGCTGACGATGGACGAGGTCATGAAAAAACACGGGATTACTCGTGTTGAAAAACAACTTTGATACGGGCGCCTGCAAGGACGTCAACCCAATGCCCCGCGCTTTCTGAGCCCGGGGTTTTTTGTTGGCGCATGCCGACGGCGGCCAGAGGTACGTCATTTCACATCGATATATCAATGGTCAGTTAAAAATATATACTTTCATTTAAATAAAAGTCTGTATTGAATCCTATTTGCGGCAGTGGCTATATCGGTGCGGTGAGATGTCATGGCCAGCCCGGTATCAAAAATTCAGAATAATTCAATCATTAGGGCAGTGTTAATATTTTCATGGATAGGTTTTATCTTATGTTGAATAACATCCATGATAACTCGAGGTGATAAATAATTATTTATTGATTTTTAAGTGTTTTATGGGTTGTGTGGCGTTGTGAACGCCGATGATCGTCTCTTGTTTTTTATATAAGACTTGCTGTACTTATATTTCCTGGGGTTAAGCGAGGAAAAACGTATTGTCATTAAGCCTCTCAGGCGATGAGGCTAATTTCTCTTAGTCATTAATGAAAATTATTCCACTCCGTTGTTGCATTTTTTTAATCTTTAGAATTAATATGTGCTCATCAGGTGACGATTAGGATTTTTCCGTTATCTGTTCTGTCTTTACACACACTTAATTATATACGAAAGTATATATCATCATATATAAAAATCAGATAGCAGGATGCTGTCAATACTTTGCTATTGCCTACTCCTCTGCATATTCAGCCTGGTTTGTTGATATATACGGAAATATATATGCAATTTTAGCGTAGAAAGTAATGGAGTTAATTATGATTAAGCAAGGTATCTCCCTGGCGGTATTAGCTGCTGCTTTAAGCTCTGCAAGCGCAATGGCTGCGGATAATGCAGCCGGTGGCGTTATTTCATTTTCCGGTGCTGTCACCGATACCACCTGTACCATCAACGGCGGTAAAAGCGCTGATTTCACCGTGGCATTGAGCCCTATTTCAGTGAGCGACGCCGGCACCGTCGTTGGCCCAATCACCAAGAATAAAAAATCGTTCTCACTGACGTTCTCCGGCTGTACGCCGGCCGCCGGTACGGCAGGAACGCCGCTGAAGATCTATTTCTCCTCGGCGAATAACATCTCCACCGACGGTAAATACCTGCTGAACGGTTCGGTCAACGAAAGCGATGAGGCAGTAGCGAAAAACGTCGGTTTCTCGCTGGCCGAGCCGGGTTCCTCCACGCCAATTCCGTTAAATGTGCCTTATCTCACTAAAATCAAGGGAGATAAAACCGCACCTGAGTCCGAAACCCTGACGTTGGACGCGTACTATTACAAAACCAATGTCGCTGCCGCAAAGGTTGGCGAGCTGAGTTCCAACGTGACATACACCATTTCCTACCTGTAATTGCAATAACGCGCCAGGCCCGTTTAGGGCCTGGTATTAGGGGTGATTATGAGACAGTACTTAATTTTTGCTGGGCTATTTCTCAGCAGCGCATGCGCTTACGCCAATATCGTCATCAATGGTACTCGTGTTATTTATCCTGAAAAGAACAGGGACGTTATCGTTCAGCTGGTGAACAACGGCAGCGATCCGTCACTGGTGCAGGCGTGGATTGACGACGGCGATATAAACTCAACCCCTGAAACGGCGAACGTGCCTTTTTTGCTCTCCCCACCGGTAGTGAAAGTTTCTGGAAATAATGGCCAGCAGCTGCGGATACAGAAGGTCGGCGCAGCGCTGCCCGGCGATCGCGAATCCGTGTTTTATTTGAATGTATTGGATATTCCGCCGACGCCGGAAAGTTTACAGGGGAGCAATACGCTGCAGCTGGCGATAAAATCCCGCATCAAGCTGTTTTATCGCCCGACGGCGCTTAAACCCAGCGTGAATGCCATCACCGACTTCATTGAGCTTCATGCTGAAGGGCGAGGATTTAAGGTGGTAAACAATAGCCCTTATTTCTTCACGCTGGCTAACGTAGATCAGGCAAATAAAAAGCATCTGCTGGTTGATTCCGTGATGGTCGCGCCTTTCTCAAGCGCATTTGCGGCCAGTAACGCAGCGGTCAGTAAGAATACCCTCTACACGCTGATGTATATCGACGACTTGGGGGCTTATAAATCCAGAGCCGTGACTTCGCACTAACGTGAATAAACAGAAATGAAGCTTAAAATAAAAGCGCTTTCGTTACTGGCAGCCTCTTCATTCTTGTTGCTTGATAAGGCATCTGCAATGAAATTCGATACCTCGCTATTGGCCGGCGCCTCCCGTGAATCAGATCTGTCACGTTTTTATATCAATAATGACGTGCCGGCGGGAAAACAGACGGTGGACATTTATGTCAATGACGGGTGGAAGGGCCGATTTACGCTGTTGTTTGGTGAGCGTCGGGATGATATCGGCATCGCGCGGCGCGACGCGGCGGCGCTCGGCATCGATATGTCATCACTGCCTGCCGAAACCGAAGGCGAATACATGCCGGTGCGTGCGCTGGTGCAGGGGGGAAGCTTCGATTTCGAGGTCGCTACGCTGAGCCTGCGGCTGACCGTACCACAGTCGCATGTGAACCGCGTTGAGGCCGGTTATGTCGATCCCCGCTTTTGGGATCGGGGCGTACCGGCGCTTTTATTGGCCTACAACGCGACTTACTACAACGTGAAAACGCGCAATGGCGATAAAGAGTCGACCGACGACTTTTATACCGGTCTGGAGTCGGGCGTCAACCTGGCCGGCTGGCAGTTTCGCGACAGCAGTTCATTCAGAAAAAGCTCGCAGCAGGGCAGCGATTGGCAAAACAATACGCGCTATCTGCAGCGCGGGTTCGCCGGCATCAAATCCAACCTGACGGCGGGGGATTTTTATTCACCGGGCGATCTCTTTGATTCGATCAGAGTGCGCGGCGGCGCGCTGGCCTCCGACATCAATATGCTGCCGAACTCTCAGCAAGGCTTTTCGCCGGTGGTGCACGGCGTTGCGCAGAGCAACGCCCTGGTCAAGGTGCTGCAAAACGGCAACGTCATTTATCAGGAGAACGTGCCGCCGGGGGCATTTACCCTCGACGGCATTTTGCCGACCGGTTCCGCCGGCGATCTGTTGGTGGTGGTGAAAGAGGCCGACGGCCATGAGCAGTCTTTCACCGTGCCGTTCTCCTCGGTTCCCAATATGTTGAAACAGGGCGTCAATAAATACAGCCTGTTGGCGGGCAAGGTGCACCAGGCGAACACCGCTTATGCGCCTTCTTTCGCGCAGGGCACGCTGCAATACGGTTTTAACAATCTGCTTACCGGCTATATCGGCACCATTATCAGCGATGACTATCGCGCTTACCTGCTCGGCAGCGGTTGGAACTTGCCGATTGGCGCGGTGTCGGTCGATGTGACCCAGGCGGCGACGCAATTGAGAGATCGCCGTGAAAACGGGCAGAGCTTTCGCGTTTCTTACAGCAAATTTCTCGACGCCACGGCCACCAACTTTACGCTGGCGGCCTACCGTTATTCGACCAAGGGGTATTACAGCTTTAACGACGCTATCTATAGCCACGAGGGCTATCGTCAGCTGGAGCAGCGCCTCCACGATGAGGGATACCCTCAGACCGGCGGCGCACCCGCCGAGCTGGACATGAATACCTGGGACGCCTTGCGTGCGGCGCGCCCGCGCAACACCTTCAACCTGAACCTGAATCAGCGCCTCGGCGAGGGCTGGGGAACGCTCTATTTTTCCGGCACGCAGCGCGATTACTGGTCGGATAATACGAAAAGCCGGGAGTATCAGCTCGGTTATTCAAACGCGTTCGGGCGCACCAGCTACAACCTTTCCGCCAGCCGGGTAAAAAACTCTCAGCGCGAGGAGGAAACGCGCTTTTATCTTTCTCTGAGCGTACCGCTGTCGATATTTGATAACAGCGCCTATCTCAGCGCGGGGTTGTCGGCCACCGGTTCGCATTACCAGCAAAGCACGGTGAGCCTGAGCGGCAATGCGCTCGAATCGAACCGCCTGAGCTATGCGCTCGCCGGCAGCAATCAAACTGGCGGCAACTCCATGGCGAGCGCCAACGCGGCCTACCGCACCCAGGCGTCAACGCTGGGCGCCTCATACAGCGAGTCTTCCGACTATCGCCAGACCGGTTTAAGCGGCCGCGGCAGCCTGGTGGCTATTCCCTGGCATCTGCTGGCGTCGAACGATATCGGCAACACCATGATGGTGGTGGATGCGCCAAAGGCCAAGGGGCTGATGGTGAACGGCGATGAGAGCATCGTCACCAATGCGGATGGGTTGGCGTTGGTGCCTTACGCCACGCCGTATCGGCAGAATTCGGTCACCTTGTCGGACACCGGCAACAGTTCCGGCGCCGAGATCGTCGGCAATATCGCCAACAGCGTGCCCTATGCCGGAGCGGTGAACTACCTGAAGTTCGAAACCGATCGGCGCCAGTCTTACACCCTGCGGGCTGTTAAACGCAACGGCGAACCTTTGCCGTTTGGCGCGGCGGTTGAGGATCAGGCGGGCCAACCGGTCGGTTTTGTCGGCCAGGCCAGCATGTTGTATCTGCGGGCGGAACGGCTGCCCGCGTCGCTGGTGGTGCGCTTAAATGCCGGCAACTGCCGGATAGCCGGCCCGCAAATAGCGCCGGGCGCCACCACGAATGTTTGCCAGTAAAAGGATAACGGAACGCCATGATCAGGATATTTTCTCTGTTGTTGTTATGCGGGTTGTTCAGCGGCTATGGCCATGCAAGCTGTTACGGTTCCGGCATTCAATATGCCTCGCCGATATTTGTCGATCTGTCGGACAAGCTGACCGAGCAAAACCCGGTCTGGCAGGGCAGTTTTTTCACCCAATACGCCGGGTCATTCAGCTGCTCCACCGGCAACAGCACCTTCGGCTACACCCGCATACTTTCCACCGACAGCAGCAAAGCCACCATATTGGGATTCAGCGACGGCAAGTACTGGGTGCGGGCGGAGATCACCAATAATGTGGACAACAAAGATCTCAAGGGGACGGGCAGGCACTCCGCCGCAGAACTGAACGTGCCGATGGATATCCGTTTTACCCTGGTGAATAAAACAGGCACATCGATAGCCGGCGACACCGCCAGGCTGAACGACGTGTTGTTCGTGACCGATCTCAGCGGCATGTCGCTATGGGAGATCATCCTTTGGCCGGCCAAGCAGTTACTGAAAATTTTAACCTGGCTGTTTAACGGTTTTAACTGGCCTTACGATCAGCGCGATATGTACGGGCAGCCGATGAACATCAAGTATGCGCCCAAGATGACCACCTGCTCATTTGACAACGCGGGGCTGGCGGTAAAACTGCCGACCGTGGGGCTGTCGCAGGTGGGGAAAAACAGCCGTACCGGGCTTACCCCCTTTACGTTGAATCTGAGCTGCCAGAACATGCGGGCAAACGGCACGTCGGATCGGGCGATCGACATGTTTTTATCCAGCAATAACCTGCAGGCGTCAGACAATACGGTGTTGATTGATAAAAATGCCGGCGCGGCAACGGGCATTGGCATTCGGCTGGTAAAAATGGATGCCCCCAATTCGCCGGTGATCATGTCGCTATCCAATATCGAACGCGGAAGCGCGACGTCATTATTCAATGTACCGGCGGGAGGCGCGCTGAACAGCCGTTTCACTATCGGCATGGCGGCTTATTACTATCCTTATAACCTTGCTGAAATGACGAGCGGTGCTATTAACTCATCAGCAACGCTAAATATTATCTATAAGTAATGAGCGATTTTACTTTTTATAATACAAAATGAGTTGTTACTTATACGAAAAATCTTAACATGATAAATGATGGCGAATATTATTACCTGCATAATATTATGTGTAATCCGGATGTCTATGTTGAGGATGAATTGTATGACGGAACAAATCCAGATCGGCGTTAAGGTTGAGAAATCGCTAAAAGATGAGGTTGACGTTATTTTGCGCGGTTTGGACATCAAGCCAACGACGGCGATAAATGGGCTTTACCAATATATTTTACAGCATAGGGAGCTTCCTTTTGTTATATCGACCAGCGTAAAAACGCCGAAGGATATTGCGGGTGAACTGTTTAAAAGCATATTTTCATTACGCAGCACGCTGAGCGTTTTTTTAGATAAAATAAACCTTAAGCAAGGAGTGAGAAGGGGAGAAGTGCTGATCGTCAGAGACATTGTTCACGATTTTATTCTTAGTTTTCGCCAGGGCAGTCAATACATTAACTCATCCCAGTTTGAACACCACGTGATATGGGGCGACGCGGTGCAGGCTGCCGAAGGCGCCTACGATATTTTGTTGAGAAATACCACCTTCACTGAAGATGACATGATGCAGCTCGACGATAAACACATTCGTTTGCTCTCCGATCTGCTGCTCTTATTGTACGGCGCGGTGAGATAGTTTCATTAACACTGGTGGATGGATGTCCGATGCAACAATGGACATCCTTATCGATATTTCCTCAAGCCAAAGGAATGGGCTATGCGCGTGGTGATTTTCACTGACGATTATTATTTGCTTTATGGCGCGAAAGCGCTCTTGAGAACGCTTGGCAGTCTTAAGGTCCTTGGCGTTTATACGCCGTCCGGCTATATCAATTCATCGGTGGAGTATAACGCGGATCTGATTGTCGTCTCTTTTTCATCCATGTTTCGGGTGATGAATTTACTGTCAATCATGTTTGAGGACACGAATAAGGTGATGGTGCTGGCCGATGTGAAAACGGCGCGATTGCTCAATTTTAACTGTGTAAAGAAAAATATTGGCCGGCAGGCATTTATTGCCGAAATGAGAAGGCTGATTGCCTGCAACCGTGGGCGGAATCTGTCCCCCAGAGAGCTGTTAATTTTGGCCTTGCTGCTGAAAGGCGCGCCGAACACCGGTATTGCAAGGATGCTGGGCATTTCGGAAAAAACCGTCAGCCAGCACAAGGTGAACGCCATGAGAAAGCTGGACGTGAAACATGTTTGCCAATTAATTTGAGGCGATAGCCCACAATAAACCCGCCGCTGCGGGTTAAGGGCGATGCAGGATTTGCGCGCCGCAGCCTTGTTCACCCAACACATCGCCGGGGTTATACAAAGGACAATCCGTGAGCGACAGGCAACCGCAGCCAATGCAGCCATCCAAATGGTCGCGCAGCAGTTTCAGCCGTTGGATCCTTTCATCCAAATCTTCACGCCAGGTTAAAGACAGTTCTCTCCACTGGGCGGCGGTCAGCTTGCTGCCGATGGGAAAACGGCCGAGTGCGGCGCGGATCTCCTCCAACGGGATGCCGGTGCGCTGCGCGATCTTGATGACGGCGATATAGCGTAAAACCACCGCAGGGTAGCGCCGCTGGTTGCCTTCGTTGCGCACCGCCTCAATCAACCCTTTGCTTTCATAAAAGTGCAATGTGGATACCGCCACGCCGCTGCGTTTCGCCACTTCGCCGACGGTCATCATCCGTTCGGGATCTTTCGGTTCATTTCTTGCCATTTTCATTCACCCGCTATTGACCTCAAGTTAACTTGAGGTTTTATAGTTCAGGCGGCCGGGTTTGGCAACCGGTATAAAAACGACCTCTGTTCCCGCCCTGGTGGGATGAAAGATGAATTTGGCCGCGAAATCAGGAAGAAAGCGTTATGAAGTACATGACCGACAAAAAGGCGAAAACGCCACTTGGCGCGCATCTGCCGCCGTTTACCGGCACCGCCGGCGGGGGCGCACAATGAAACGCGCAATCATTGTTGTGCTGCTGCTGGCGGCGATGGCGATAGCCGTTCTGGCGATGCGCTCCACCGGGCAGCAGGATAAAGGCGCAGCCGCAGGGGCGGCCTATCCGCCGGTGAAAGTGGCGTTGGCGCCGGCGCAGCGCGAGCAACGCGCGCGCAGCTTTGCCGGCGTGGGCGCGCTGGAGGCTGCGCGGCAGGTAGACGTCGCGGCGGAAGTTGGCGGGCGGGTGACGCGGATCCTGTTCGAGTCCGGGCAGCAGGTTAAGGAAGGGCAACTGTTGGTGCAGCTGAATGATGCGGTTGAGCAGGCGGAACTGCTGCGCCTGCAGGCGCAGCTGCGCAACGCCGAGCTGCTGCACGCCAGAATGCGCAAGCTGATGAATCTCAACGCCACGGCGCAACAGCAACTGGATGACGCCCAGGCTCAGCGTGATATGGCGTTGGGCGACGTGCGGCAGATGCAGGCGAAAATCGCGCAAAAAGCCATTCGCGCGCCTTTTTCCGGCGCAATAGGCATTCGCCGCGTGCATGAGGGGCAATACCTCAACGCCGCCGAGACGGTGGTGAACCTGGTGGATGCCGGCACGCTGCGCGTCAACTTCTCGCTGGACGAACAAACCAGCGCCGGGCTGGCCCTGGGGCAGGCGGTGGCGGTTCAGGTCGCCGCTTACCCGGATCGCGCCTTTCCCGCCGCGATTACCGCAATCGACCCGCTGATCGACAAATCGCGCACCGTGCAGGTGCAGGCGACGTTGGCCAACCCGGACGGCGCGCTGAAGGCCGGTATGTACGCCGGTATCCGCGTCACCCAGCGCCAGAGCGTGTCGGTGTTGACGGTACCGGAGACGGCGCTGACCTACACCGCCTATGGCGATACCGTTTTCCTGGCGCAGCAGAATGGCAAAGGCATGACGGTAAAACGCGTTTCGGTCACCGTGGGTGAACGCAACGACGGGCGAGTCGAGATCCTCCGCGGGCTGCGCGAGGGCGATCGCGTGGTGACCTCCGGCCAGCTCAAGCTCAGCGACGGCATGGCGGCCGAACCGGTGGCGCAGGATACCCTGAGCGCCGCACCCGCCGGTTCATCGGGAGATAAATGATGAAGTTCACCGATCTTTTTGTGCGCCGGCCGGTGCTGGCGCTGGTGGTCAGCACGTTGATCCTGCTGTTCGGCTGCCTGGCGCTCAGCAAGCTGCCGATCCGCCAATACCCGCTGCTGGAAAGCTCTACCATCAGCGTGACCACAGAATATCCCGGCGCTTCATCGGAGCTGATGCAAGGGTTTGTGACGCAGCCTATCGCCCAGTCGGTCTCGTCCATCGAGGGTATCGACTATCTGTCCTCCTCGTCGGTGCAGGGGCGCAGCGTGGTGACGGTGCGCATGGCGCTGAACCGCGACTCCAACCAGGCGCTGACCGAGGTGATGGCCAAGGTCAACCAGGTGCGCTACAAGCTGCCGGAGCAGGCTTACGACCCGGTGATCGAACGCTCCTCCGGCGAGGCCACGGCGGTGGCCTACGTCGGCTTTTCCAGCGATACGCTGCCGACGCCGGCGTTAAGCGAGTACCTGACGCGGGTGGTGGAACCGATGTTCACCACCATCGACGGCGTGGCCAAGGTCGAGGTGTTCGGCGGGCAGAAGATGGCGATGCGCCTGTGGCTGGACAGCGATCGCCTTGCGGGGCGCGGCCTGACCGCCGCCGACGTGGCCGACGCGGTGCGGCGCAATAACTACCAGGCGGCGCCGGGCAAGGTGAAGGGGCTGTATGTGGTATCCAACGTGCGGGTGAATACCGATCTCACCAGCGTGGAGGAGTTTCGCGATTTGGTGGTGCGCAACGACGGCAACGGCCTGGTGCGCCTGAAGGACGTGGGCACGGTGGAGCTGGGGGCGGCGGCCACCGAAACCAGCGCGCTGATGGACGGGCAGCCGGCGGTATTCCTCGGCATATTCCCTACGCCCACCGGCAATCCGCTGGTGATCGTCGACGGCATTAAAAAACTGATGCCGGCGATCAACAAGATGCAGCCGCCCGGGGTCAAAATGGCGCTGGCGTTTGAGACCGCGCGTTTTATTCAGGCGTCGATCGACGAGGTGGTGCATACCCTGCTGGAAGCATTGGCGATAGTGGTGGCGGTGATCTACCTGTGCCTGGGGTCGCTGCGCACCGTTTTGATACCGGTGGTGACCATTCCGCTTTCCATCTTGGGGGCGGCGGGATTGATGCTGGCCTTCGGCTTCAGCGTCAATTTGCTGACGCTGCTGGCGATGGTGTTGGCGATCGGACTGGTGGTGGATGACGCCATTGTGGTGGTGGAGAACGTGCATCGCCATATTGAAGAGGGCAAGTCGCCGCTGGTGGCGGCGATGATCGGCGCGCGCGAAGTGGCGGGGCCGGTGATCGCCATGACGCTGACGTTGGCGGCGGTGTATGCGCCGATCGGCCTGATGGGCGGGTTGACCGGCGCGCTGTTCCGCGAGTTCGCTCTGACGCTGGCCGGCGCGGTGGTGGTTTCCGGCGTGGTGGCGCTGACGCTGTCGCCGGTAATGAGCTCCTTCCTGTTGCCGGCCAAACAGACCGAGGGGCGGGTGGCGCGCGCCGCCGAGTGGTTCTTCGGCGGGCTGACGCGGCGCTATGCGCGGGCGCTGGATTTTTCCCTGCACCACCGTTGGCTGACGGGCGGGCTGGCGCTGTTGGTGTTGGTCAGCCTGCCGCTGCTGTATCAACTGCCGCAGCGCGAATTGGCGCCGACCGAAGATCAGGCGATAGTGCTTACCGCCATCAAGGCGCCGCAGCACGCCAACCTGAACTATGTGGAACGCTTCGCCTACAAGCTGGATCAGGTTTATGCCCGGCTGCCGGAAACCGAGAACCGCTGGATCATCAACGGCAGCGACGGCACCGCATCCAGCATCGGCGGCATCAACCTGACGCTGTGGGAAGCGCGTCACCGTTCGGCGACGGCGGTGCAGGCCGATCTGCAGCAGGCGGTGAATGACGTAGAGGGCACCAGCATTTTCGCCTTCCAGCTGCCGGCCTTGCCGGGCTCGACCGGCGGCCTGCCGGTGCAGATGGTGTTGCGCAGCCCGCAGGAATACCCGCTGCTGTACCGCACCATGGAGGAGCTGAAACAAAGTGCGCGCAACAGCGGCCTGTTTATGGTGGTGGACAGCGATCTGGATTACAACAATCCGGTGGCGGAAGTGCGCATCGATCGGGCCAAAGCCAGCAGCCTGGGGATCCGCATGAGCGATATCGGTGAATCGCTGGCGGTATTGGTGGGAGAGAACTACCTCAACCGCTTCGGCATGGACGGCCGCGCTTACGATGTGATCCCGCAGAGCCTGCGCGAACAGCGGCTGACGCCGGAGGCGCTGGCGCGGCAGTACGTTCGCACCCAGGACAATACATTGGTGCCGCTGTCTACCCTGGTGCAGGTGTCGGTCCGGGTAGAACCGAACAAGCTGACCCAGTTTAATCAGCAGAACGCCGCCACGCTGCAAGCGATCCCGGCGCCGGGTGTCTCCATGGGGGACGCGGTGGCCTTCCTCGAACGCCAGGCCGATGCGCTGCCGGCCGGTTTCAGCTACGACTGGCAGGGCGATTCGCGCCAGTATACCCAGGAGGGCAATGCGCTGGCGTTCGCCTTTATGGCCGCGCTGGTGATCATCTATCTGGTGCTGGCTGCGCAGTACGAGAGCCTGAGGGATCCGCTGATTATCCTGATTACCGTGCCGCTGTCGATCTGCGGCGCGCTGCTGCCGCTGGCGCTGGGTTACGCCACCATGAACATCTATACCCAGGTGGGATTGGTGACGCTGATTGGCCTGATCAGCAAGCACGGCATTTTGATGGTCGAATTCGCCAATGAGCTGCAGATGCATCAGGGGCTGCCGCGACGCGCCGCCATTCTGCAGGCGGCGCAGATCCGTCTGCGCCCGGTGCTGATGACTACGGCGGCGATGGTGTTCGGCCTGATACCGCTGCTGTTCGCCAGCGGCGCCGGCGCCAACAGCCGTTTTGGTCTGGGGCTGGTGATTGTATCCGGCATGTTGGTGGGGACGCTGTTCACGCTGTTCGTGCTGCCGACGGTCTACACGCTGCTGGCGCGCGATCATGCGGTGGCGTCGCCGCGCGAGCTGGCGTTGGCGGCGGGGGATCGCACGCCGTAATTTGCTTTGCCGCAGAGATAAAAAAAACCCGCCTCGGCGGGTTTTTGTTGGGTTAATTCTTGCAGCCCATCAGCTCCGGCAGCACGCCTGGCTTGCTTTTCAGCGCCGCCTGCACGTCTTCCGGCAGACCGGCCCAGACGATCAGCCCGGTGCGCTTTTCAATCTCGCTCACCGTCACGCGATACTGGCAGAAGTCGGCGCCCTTCGGCGTGTCCTGATCGAACAGGAAGGCCGCGTAGTGGTTCACCGCCGGGCTGTTATTGATGAAAATAATCTTCCAGTAGGCGCTGGGGATGGTGTGCGGCTTTTGGGTGCCCGGCAGCTTGCCCATATCGCGTTCGAACAGCGGCCCGGTGACGGTATATACCGAGCTGACGTCGGCGCGGTCAATCAGCTTGCGTTCCTGATCTTCCAGCCGCGCCCAGGAGCCCTGGTTCAGATCGGACTTCTGCGGCGTGATGTTGGACAGGTAATTCAGCGATTCCCAGTCGGAAACGCCCGCCAGCGAGGCCAGCGGCGCCTGGTGGCCGCGGTCGACCTTCAGCGCCGCATTGGCGCCGGTGTAGTCGGCAGGCGCCAGGGTATCGGCGGGATTGAGCGCCGGATCGGTTTTCCAGTTGCGGTTTTTGCCGCTGGCCGGCGTCTCCTTGGTGATGTGATAGGCCACCCAGTTGGCGAACTTGGTGGTGCTGTTATTGTTCAACGTATAGGCATGGCGAACGATGGACACATTGCTGCCGCCGCCGGTTGGGCAGCCTACGGCGCAGTTGTCGATAGATTCGAGCGTTTCGGCCGACGCCTGTGCGGCAAACAGCAGGGCGGCCAGGGCCAACATCTTGTTAAAGCGCATATTCATATCCTTAATAAGTTAAAATACTGTATTTATATACAGTTAAATAAACTTATCGCAGTGAAATGAATACAACAATGCAACACATTCATGTTGTTAATGTGTCAGCCCTGGTACAGCCCGTAGCCTCAGGATGAGGCTACGGCGGGGTCACTCCAGCAGGTTATTGACGGTACGGCGCACGTACTGAGTCATTTGCGCCAGATCGTCCGGCGATACCGGGCCGCCGCCGGCGCGCATCACCTGCTGTTCTATCAGGGCGATTTCCTGTTCGACCTTGTTGGCTATCTGCACCTTGACGATTTTATCCACCGAAGACAGCAGCACCTTCAATACCACTTTCAGCGCAATGTTCTCGCAGAACGAGTCGTAGTGATGAACCGGCGGCGGTGCCGGCTCGGGTGCGCGCGGGGCCATAGCCTTGAAACTGTCTACATTTTCAATAATAAGATCCATGTCTCTTATTAGTTCATCAAAATCTTTAGACACTGACTTATTTCCCTTCGCTATGCGCAAAAAACAGAACGCCCGTCCTCAGGGCACATGCCGCTGAGGACGGGCTGAACGAATTCGGACCCAGGCCACCAGAGGGGGCGTGGCGGGGCGAGCGGCATTTTAACCTTGCGGCGGGTCGGCAACAAGATGGGGCCGTGCGAATGCAGGGCCCGGATGGCGGTTAACGTGCGAGAACGGCTTGAATTTTCAGCCCGGTGGCCTGCTTCCCCGTGCCTTATTTGATGCCAGCCAGCGCCAGCAGCGCCCCAAAGGCGATCAGCAGGCCGCCGAATGCGCGATCGATGCCTTTGCGCAGGCGCAGAAAACGGGCGTTGACGCCCGGCGCTGAAAACAGCAACGCAACGGCGCCGAACCACAGCACGTGCACCGCGGCGATAAATAGCCCGTAACCCAGCTGCACGCCGAGCGGCGTATGCGGGGCGACCACCTGCATAAACAGGCTGACGATAAAAATGGTGGTTTTCGGGTTCAGCACATTGGTCAGAAAGCCGGTTTTCAGCGCGGCAAGATCGCTGAGCGCAGCTTGCGGCGCACCGGGGCTAACGTCGTGCGTGGCGGCATTGCGCAGCAGCTTTACGCCGAGATAAATCAGGTAGGCGGCGCCAAGCCCTTTAATGAGGTTGAACAACCACAGGGATTGCTGGATCAACACCCCGACGCCGATCAGGGTGTAGCTTACGTGGATTAACACGCCGGCGCCGATGCCGCAGGCGGTCAGCACGCCTGCGCGGCGGGAAAGCAGCAGGCTGTTGCGCGACACCATGGCGAAATCCGGGCCCGGGCTGATGACGGCGAGTAAAGTGATGGTGACGACGGCGATGAGTTCGGTCATAGTTATCCTGTCAGAGAATCAGCAAAGAGTGACTGATTTATAAGGGTAATGACCGACGGTGACAAACGATGAAAACTGACCATATCGGTGAGAAAAACTCACGTAAAAACGACCGGCCCTTGCCGCTTGGCGGGCTGCGCTGTTTTGAAGCCGCGGCGCGGCTGGAAAGCTTCACCCAGGCGGCGCATAGCCTGAGCCTGACCCACGGCGCCGTCAGCCGGGCGGTGCGGGCGCTGGAAGAGGAGCTGGGTTGCGTGTTGTTTGAACGCCGGCACCGGCGCGTGTACCTCACTGCGGCTGGGCGTAAGTTGCTGCAGGCCGCGCAGCAGGCGTTCGGCGTTTTGGAAAGTGCCGCGCAGGAGCTGCGCCGGCAGGCCCAGGATGCGCCGTTGGTGCTCTCTTGTGAGCCGACGCTGCTGATGCGCTGGCTGATCCCGCGTTTGCCGGCGTTTCAACAGGCGCATCCGGAGATCAACCTGCAGCTGGTGGCGGGCGGCGGGCCGTTTTCTTTTCACGACGGCATCACGGCGGCGATTCGGCGTAATGATTTTGAGTGGGGCGAGCAGGTACACAGCCTGATGCTGTTCGATGAACAGGTGGGGCCGGTGTGTAAGCCGGAGACGCAGCCGCGATGGCTATCGCAAACCGCAGGTTTGCAACGGTTGCGGGAAGATGCCGTGCTGCTGCATGCCGCTACGCGCCCCGACGCCTGGCGGCAATGGGCCCAGGCGCGGGGCGTCGCGCTCGAGGGACGGCCGGAGCAGCGATTCGACCATTTTTATTTCAGCCTGCAGGCGGCGGTGGCCGGGATAGGCGTGGCCATCGGCCCGTGGCAGCAGGTGCGCGACGATCTGGCCGCCGGCGTGCTGAGCGCCCCCTTTGGCTTTATCCCGGACGGCAGCGGTTACTGTTTGCTGACGCAGCAGGAAATTCGGCCGGGCAGTGCCCTGGCCCGGCTGGCGGAATGGCTGCGGCTTACTGCAGGCGCCTGAGTTTTTGCGCCAGGCGCTGTTGCTGCCAGCGGCTGAAAACGCCGCGCAGCAGCAGGGTGCGCGTGGCCCGCATAATCAGCGCCATGCACATGCCGCCGATCGCCCACAGCGACCAGAGATATTGCGGATGGGTAAACCAGTTGATGGCAAACAGCATCAGGCCGATGAGCGCAAAGCGCACCGTCATGCCCAGCAGCCTGGCTTCCGCTTCAACCTGGCGGCGGATCGCCCGTTCGGTCTCGTCTGGCTGTTCGTCGAGCGGCGGCGTTGGCTGATGGAGATCGCCGACCTGCCCCCCCAGCGCCGCGGCAAGCGCCGTCAGGGTTTCCAGACTGGCCTGTTCGCCATTTTCAATGCGTTGCACGGTGCGGGTGCTGAGGCCGGCGATGGTCGCCAACTGCTCTTGCGACCAGCCTTTTTCCAGCCGTAATTGCCTGATGCGATACCTTTGCATTGCGTTCTCCAAAATGAAGCGTCACTGAGGCAAAGTGTAGGGGCAAGCGCCGCCGGCCGCCACGACAGCGGCATGACATTCAGGCGACAGCGGGATGACAACGCGGTTTGGGGGTCAGAAGGTGACGTTGCGGATAAAAAGCAGCGGCTGGTCGCCGCGGTTGGCGTAGGCGTATTGTTGATCGCTGTTGAACACCTGGGTTTCACCGGCCGCCAGCGTCAGGGTGTGCTGTTCCAGCACCAGCGTCAGGGTGCCTGCAATGACGTAAATGATTTCACGCCAGCCTGCGGCGTCGGGCGCTGAATCGTAATGCTCGCCCGGCATCAGCGCCCATTGCCACAGCTCCACCCGCTGATGTGCCGGCACGCTGGCGACAAACAGCGCCTGGCTGGCCGGCTGAGCGCCTTGCCAGGCCAATTCGCCGACCAGGTGGTTGCCGCGCGCGTCCGGCGCCTGCACCAGATCGGTGAAGGAGAGGTTCAGAGCGGCGGCGAGCTTGTCCAACACCGCCAGGCTAACGTTGCGATCGCCGGCCTCGATGCCCGCCAGCATGCGGCGGCTGACGCCGGAACGTTCGGCCAGCGCCATCTGGCTGAATCCGGCCTGCAGGCGATAGCCGCGCAGGTTGCTGCTGAGGTATTGCAGCACCTTGGGGGGATCGTTTTTCGCGTTATGCGCCATATTGCTCATTGGTAGGCTTTGTCTCATACTGGCAGGATCTGTGCATTATATTGCACCCAGCAGGAAGGGCAAGCCGGTGTCAGCAGTAAAAAAATCCTTAATTTCCGTCATTAAGCCGCAGGAAGCGGTGTTGATCTTCATTACCATGATCTGGGGCGGCACCTTTTTGGCGGTGCAACATGCGATGCAGGTCAGCGGGCCGTTCTTTTTCGTCGGGCTGCGTTTCGCCGCCGCCACCCTGGTGCTGACGCTATTTTCCCTGCGCGTGCTGCGCGGCCTGACCTGGTACGAACTGAAGGCCGGCATGCTGATCGGCGTGTCTATCATGTACGGTTACGGCCTGCAAACCATGGGGTTGCAAACCATCACCAGCAGCCAGTCGGCGTTTATCACCGCCATGTACGTGCCGATCGTACCTCTGCTGCAGTGGCTGGTGCTGGGGCGTTTCCCCGGCATTATGTCCTGGATCGGCATTTTGCTGGCCTTCACCGGCCTGATGCTGTTGGCGGCGCCGAGCAGTGCGGACATGACGCTGAGCCTCGGTGAAATTCTGACGCTGGTCGGCACGCTGGGCATGGCCGCGGAGATTATTTTGATCGGCGCCTACGCCGGCAAGGTCAATATCCGGCGGGTGACCATCGTGCAGTTGGCGACCGCCTCGCTGGCTTCTTTCCTGATGATGGCGCCCACCGGTGAATCGCCGGCGGCCTATTCGGACCAGCTGCTGTACAGCGCCATCGGCCTGGGCCTGGCCAGCGCGATGATCCAACTGACCATGAACTGGGCGCAGCGCAGCGTGTCGCCCACGCGCGCGACGGTGATTTACGCCGGCGAACCGGTGTGGGCCGGCATCGTGGGGCGCATCGCCGGCGAACGTCTGCCGGGCGTGGCGCTGTTGGGGGGCGCGTTGATCGTGGTGGGGGTGTTGGTGAGCGAACTGCGGGTGCGTCGAAAAGGAAAAGCGGCGGCGGTGGAGGCGGAATAGGCCCGGCTGGCCGGGCCGCATTTGATTCAGGAGGTTGGGTTTTCCGCCAACGGCATCAGCCGGCGATTACGCAACAGCGCATTGAGGATAATGGCGCCGAAGGTAGCGGTGCCGATACCGCCCATGGTGAAGTTGCCGATGGTCAATGCAAAATCACCGGCGCCCAGCACCAGCGTCACCGCCACCATGATCAGGTTGCCGTTGTCGCTCAGATCCACCTTGTTTTGCACCCAGATGCGCGCGCCGGCGACGGCGATCAGGCCGAACACCACGACGGATGCGCCGCCCAGCACCGGCCCGGGAATGGTGTGGATCAGCGCGCCGAACTTCGGCGAGAAGCCCAGCAGGATGGCGGCGGCCGCCGCGGCGACAAACACCAAGGTCGAATAAACCTTGGTGACCGCCATCACGCCGATATTTTCCGCATAGGTGGTGACGCCGGTGCCGCCCACCGAGCCGGACAGCAGGGTCGCCAGCCCGTCGCCGACAAAGGCGCGGCCGATGTAGGGATCGAGATCCCGCCCGGTCATGCTCGCCACCGCCTTCACATGGCCAAGGTTTTCCGCCACCAGAATAATCGCCGCCGGTGCGATCAATAGCATGGCGTGCAGGTCGAAGACGGGGGCGGTGAACTGCGGCAGGCCGAACCAGGCCGCCTGGCTCAGCAGGGCATAATCGACCGGCTTGCCCAGCCCCATGCCGTTGGCCGCCGCCAGGTAAATCAGGTAGGCGGCGATCAGCCCAACCAGGATCAGCAACCGCTGCACCAGCCCACGGGTGAACACCGCCGCCGAGCCGATGCACAGGATAGTCACCACCGCCATCCAACTGTCGAACGGCGAGGCCGAGACGCTGCGCACCGCGATCGGCGCCAGGTTCAGACCGATGGCCATCACAACCGCCCCGGTCACCGCCGGCGGCATCAAGCGTTCGATCCAGCGCGTGCCGACGCGCATCACCACCAGCCCGATCAGCAGATAGACCAGGCCGCAGGCGACGATGCCGCCCAACGCCAGTGCGATATTGGGGTTGGCGCCCGATCCGCCGTAGCCGGTCAGGCCGATCACCAACCCGACGAAGGCCGCGCTGGAGCCGAGATAACTCGGCACGCGACCGCCCACCACCAGAAAGAACAGCAGGGTGCCGATGCCGGACATCAATATCGCCACATTGGCGTCGAAGCCCATCAGCAACGGCATCAACACGGTGGAGCCAAACATCGCCACCGCGTGCTGCAGCCCCATGATGAGGGTTTGCCCGAGCGGCAGCCGCTCATCGGGGGCGACCACCGTACCGTCCAGACTGCCTTGCCTGACGCGCCATTGAGGAAACCAGGTATTCGCCATCGTCATCTCCAGTGTGAGGGAATTATTGCGCGTCTGCTCGCCGCAGCGGGTGGTAGCGGCGGTCGAAATAGGCCAGCCCGTGGCCGCTTTCGCTGCATGCCAGCGCCACCACCCGACAGAACAGAATGTCGTGAGTGCCGACGCTGACGATCTGTTCGATCCGGCAGTCGAACGAGGCCAGGGCGCCGTGCAACAGCGGTGAACCGGTGGCCAGCGTCGACCAGCGTGCGGCGGAAAAACGCAGGTCCATCGGGGTTTTGCCGCCGAACAGGTTGGACAGCGATTCGTGTTCGGCCGCCAGCGTATTGACGCACAGCGTTTGATTTTGTTTGAACATGGCGTACACCGAAGCGGAACGGTTCAGACACACCAGCAGCGTCGGCGGCGTATCGGTGACGCTGCACACCGCCGAGGCGGTAAAGCCCGCACGGCCGGCGGGGCCGTCGGTGGTGATGATGTTGACCGCCGCGCCCAGGCGAGCCATGGCATCGCGAAAGTCCTGTTTTTCCACGCCTGGCGGCAATGAGGGGGCGCCGGCAAGCAGAGCGGATGACTGCATGATGATCCTCCTGTGGGCTATCGGCTCTGCGGCGGTAACAGCCAGCCGAGCAGCATGCGGTTAAAGTTTTCGGGATCGGTGGCGCTCATCGCATGGCCGCCGTAATTCATCTGCGCCAGCTCGCCAAACGGCAGGGCTTGCGCCAGCTGCTGCGAGCAGGGGTAAGGCACCAGCAGATCGTCGCGCGCGCACAGCGCCAGCGTCGGCGTGGCGATGTCCGCCAGATGCGGGCGGAAATCAGCGTTCATCAGCGCCCGCAGGCGGCGCAGCAGATTTTCCGTACCCTGGAAATGCGTCACCTGATGGCGCAGCTCTTCGTCCAGCAACGCCTCGTGAGCCGAAAGCCAATCAGCGGGGAACAGAAACAGCGGCTGGGCGCGCACATAGGCCTCGACGCCGCTGTTGAGCAGCAGATCTTGCCGCACCCTGAAGCAGCGCCGGGTTTGGCTGTCCAGCGCAGCCCAGCCGTTGACCACCACCAGCTTTTCCACCCGCTGCGGGTGGGTAAGCGCCAGCTGCAGGCCGATCAGGCCGCCGAGGGCATGGCCGACGAAATGGCAGCGGGCAATCTCCAGTTTGTCCAGCAACTGCAGGACGTCATCGGCCATGTCGGCCATGCCGTAGCCTTCCGGCAGCGCTTCCTGGCTGCGGGCGGTGCCCCTGTGGTCATACATCACTACGCGAAAATGTTCGCCCAGCGCCGCCAGCTGCGGCTGCCAGAAGCTACCGGCGCCGCCCAACCCGGCGGAGAGCAGCAGCGTTGGGGCCTGCGGGCTGTCTTGACCCAAAATTTCTACGTGCATCGGCGGCTCCTGCTCAGCGCCCGATATGGGCTACGGTGGCTATCTCAATCAGCGCGTCCGGTTTCACCAGGCCGCACTGGATGCAGTAACGCGCCGGTTTATCGCCGGGGAAATATTCCGCATACACCTGGTTGATGGCGGCGTAGTGTTGCCAGTCGGTCAGGAATATCGAATTGAAGGTCACGTCGTCCATACTGCCGCCGGCGGTTTCGATCACGCTTTTGATGATTTCCAGCACGTGACGGGTTTGCGCCGCGGCGTCGCCGACGTGCACGACGTTATTGTCCCGATCGAACGCCAGCGTGCCCGAGACGTAAACCACGCCGTCGGCCAGGGTGCCGGGGACGAAGGGCGCCAGCGGTTTGCCGCTGCCCGGCGGCGTGATGATGGTTTTCGGCATAGCGTTGCTCCCGATATGAAAGGGGTTAAGCCGATTGGCTGAGCGGCGCGCTGAGCGCGGCGCAGAAGCTGTCGACGTCCGACACCCAACCGAAGAAGGTCTCGATGTTGTACAGCGCCGCCTGCTGCGCGAACGCCGGCCCAGCCTGGTGGGTGGCGTCCGCCAGCACTACGCCGAAATATTCCAGGAAGAAGCCGTCGCGCAGCGTGGATTCGACGCAGACGTTGGTGGCGATGCCGGTAAACACCAGATGGTGAATGCCGTAGCAGCGCAGCAGGCTGTCGAGCTGAGTATTGAAGAAGCCGCTGTAGCGCGGTTTCGGCAGCACGATATCGCCCGGCTGGGGCTGCAGTTCATCCACCAGCTGGTAGTCCCAGCCGCCTTTGGCCAACAGCTTGCCCATCAGCTCCGGGCGGCGGCGCATGGTTTTCAGCGCGTTGGATTTATGCCAGTTGGGAGAGCCCTGACCACCGGCTTCGACGTACTGATTGTCCCAGCCGTTTTGAAAAAATATCACCCGGATGCCGGCGGCGCGTGCGGCGCGGATGGCGCGTTTGATATTGGCGATCACCGGCGCGGTGGCCGAGACGTCGAAGCCGGCGAGATCGAGGTAGCCGCCCTGCGAGGCATAGGCATTTTGCATATCGACCACGATCAACGCCGTTTCCTGCGGCGCAAACGCGATGGCTTCCGGGCGTGCGGCCAGGGTGACGGCGGGTGCGGCGTCCGGTGCGCCGCGGCGCACCACCGGCTGACTATCTACTGGTTTCATCAGGCCACCTCGCGTTTGGCTGCGGTTTGCGGGCAGACGTCGGCGCGGCTTTTCATCAGCGGCTGGATGCGCTCGCCAAAATCTTCCATACCCTTGATGAAATCGTCGAAGGTCAGCAGGACGCCCTCGGTGCCGGGCACGGCGGCGATCTCGTCCATCATGCGCGCCACGTTGGCGTAAGAACCGACCAGCGTGCCCATATTGATGTTCACCGCGGAGGTGGGATCGGCCATTTGCCGCACGTTGGTATCCGCCCCGGAGCGGGTGTCTTTGCCGCTTTGCTCGGTCAGCCAGGCCAGGGCTTCGGTATCTGCGCCGGCCTTGTAGCTTTCCCATTTGGCGCGGGCGGCTTCATCGGTTTCGTCGGCGACTATCATGAACAGTACGTAGCAGGCGACGCGACGGCCTTCGGCGTCGGCGGCGGCTTTCAGCCTCGCTGCGGTGGGCGCGAAGGCGGCCGGGGTGTTGACCCCTTTACCGAAGCAGAAGTTGTAGTCGGCGTATTTGGCCGAGAACGCCATGCCGGCATCGCTCTGGCCGGCGCAGATCACCTTGATGTCGGCCTGCGGCTGCGGGCTGACGCGGCAGTCGTTCATCTGGAAGAATTCCCCCTTGAAATCGGACTTGCCGCTGCCCCACAGATCGCGCAGCACCCGAACGTATTCCGCCAGGTAGTCGTAGCGGCGGCTGAAATACTCATCGCCTGGCCACATGCCCATTTGCTCGTACTCCGGCTTTTGCCAGCCGGTCACTACGTTCAGGCCAAACCGGCCGTTGGAAATGGAGTCGATGGTGGACGCCATGCGCGCCACTATCGCCGGCGGCATGGTCAGCGTGGCGGCGGTGGCGTAGATCTTGATGCGCGAGGTCACCGCCGCCAGCCCCGCCATCAGCGTGAAAGACTCCAGGTTGTGGTCCCAGAATTCTGTTTTGCCGCCGAAGCCGCGCAGCTTGATCATCGACAGGGCAAAGTCGAGGTTATAGTGCTCCGCCCGCTGCACGATGGTTTTGTTCAGTTCGAACGTCGGCTGGTACTGCGGCGCGGAGCTGGAAATCAGCCAACCGTTGTTGCCGATCGGGATAAATACGCCAATTTTCATGTGAACACCTCGGGTCTGCTAAGGGATGGTTTTTGGCGCTGCTTGAGTGCTTCCTGCGGGTTCCGAATTGCGCGGCGCTGGTGAAGGTATTGCAAACCCGGTGCCAGTTTTAAAAACGGATTATTTATCAGGTGGTTGCTTCAATTTGGCGATTTTACGCCGGAGCGGATGGTCAAAAACAGACCATTTGGTCAAAAATGGTTGCACAATAAACAGGCGATGCTGCGCGCAAAAGGTGCAGTTTCTCTGCCGGAGGGGCAGGCAAAAGCGTGGGTTTCACACCGGGCTTTGCTATGCTGGCTGTCGAATTCGGTCATTACAGGGAGATGCAGTGAAGCCATCAGACGCCAAACCGCCAACGCGCCGTTCACGCGCGGTCGCCGCCAAACGCAGCACCATCATGGATGCGGCGCTGGAGTTTTTCTCGCTGTACGGCATTCACGGCACCAGCCTGGATCAGGTGGCGGAACGCGCGGACGTTTCCAAAACCAATCTGCTGTACTACTTCCCGTCAAAAGAAGAGCTGTATGTGGCGGTGTTAAAGGGCATTCTTGAGGTTTGGCTGGCGCCGTTGAAAGCGCTGCGCGCCGATCAGGAGCCGCTGCAGGCGATCCGCGACTACATTCGCCTGAAGCTGGACGTATCGCGCCATCATCCACAGGCCTCGCGGCTGTTCTGCCTGGAAATGATCCAGGGGGCGCCGTTGCTGAAGCGCGAGTTGCAGGGGGGGCTGAAGGCGCTGGTGGACGAAAAATCCGCCATTATTGAGCGTTGGGTCGCGGAAGGCCACATTGCCGCAGTGGAGCCGCACCATCTGATCTTCATGCTGTGGGCCACCACCCAGCACTATGCGGATTTTTGGGTGCAGGTGGAGGCGGTGACCGGCAAGACGTTGGCCGACGACGCCTTTTTCCAGCAAACGGTGGAGAACGTGCAGCGGGTGATTATCGATGGGATCCGGCCGCGCTAGGCTGCCTGAATAAAGTGGGGGCGGTTGCCCGCCCCCTGAAGCGTTATGCGGTTTTTTTCTTGCGCAGGAACAGGTAGGACAGGCCAAGCACCACGAACCACAGCGGCGTGACGATCAGCGCCTGGCGGGTATCTTCACGCAGCGTCAGCAGCACCAGCACAAAGGCGAAGAACGCCATACATACCCAGCACATCAGCTTGCCGGCCGGCATCTTGTAAATTGATTTCTGGTGCAGCGCCGGGCGCTGTTTGCGGTAAACCAGATAGGAACACAGGATGATGGTCCAGACGAACATGAACAGGATCGCCGAGACGGTGGTGACCAGCGTAAATACCGTCATCACGTTCGGGATCAGGTAAATCAACACCACGCCGCCCAGCAGGCAGATGCAGGAGAAGGTCAGGCCGTTGGCCGGCACCGCGCGCTTGGAGAGGTTGGCGAAGGATTTTGGCGCATCACCTTCCTGCGCCAGGCCGAACAGCATGCGGCTGGTGGAGAACACCCCGCTGTTGGCGGAAGAGGCGGCCGAGGTCAGCACCACGAAATTGATCACGCTGGCCGCCGCCGGCAGGCCGATCAGCACGAACAGCTCAACGAACGGGCTCTTGTCCGCCACCACCGAGCTCCACGGCGTTACCGACATGATGACGATCAGCGCGAACACGTAGAACATGATGATGCGGATGGGAATCGAGTTAATGGCGCGCGGCAGCACTTTTTCCGGATCTTTGGTTTCCGCCGCGGTGGTGCCCACCAGCTCGATGCCAACGAAGGCGAACACCGCGATCTGGAAGCCGGCGAAGAAGCCGCTGATGCCTTTCGGGAACATGCCGCCGTCATTCCACAGATGCGTGAACGAAGCAACGGTGCCCGACGGCGACTGGAACTGCATGGCGATCATCACCAGCCCGGCGACGATCAGCCCGACAATGGCGACGATCTTGATCATCGCAAACCAAAACTCCATCTCGCCGAACATCTTCACCGTGGCCAGGTTCAGGCCGAGCAGCAGCAATACGCACAGCAGCGAGGCGATCCATTGCGACAGCTCGGGGAACCAGAACTGCGCGTAGGCGGTGATCGCCACCACGTCGGCGATGCCGGTCACCACCCAACAGAACCAATAAGTCCAACCGGTAAAGAACCCGGCCCAGGGGCCAAGCAGATCCGCCGCGAAGTCGCTGAAGGATTTGTATTCCAGATTGGACAGCAGCAGCTCACCCATGGCGCGCATCACGAAGAACAGCATAAAGCCGATGATCATGTACACGAAGATGATGGAAGGGCCAGCCAGGCTGATGGTTTTGCCGGAGCCCATAAACAGACCCGTGCCGATGGCGCCGCCGATGGCGATCAGCTGAATATGCCGGTTGGTTAGGTTTCGCCGTAGATGATCTTCTGACGCGGGCGCGGCGTCGGTCGCTATTTTAGAATGATCTACCATCTGATGATGTCCTGTTTTACCTGTCATTGGTGAAATAGTGAGCTCTGAAGTGGCTCTTTTTTATACGTTTATCCGGCTGTTCCGGCTTTAGTAAGGTAGTGCAATAACGCCACCTTTGTGCAACATGTTTACAACATTTATGCGAGGGATAAAAGTCGATTGTTCTTTACACAGCGGAGGCAAATCGGACGTTCAGGGAGCGGAAGATTACTCTTCAAAAAGGCAGATTAACAGACCTAATACGGCTTATCTTGTTGATTAAACAGAGGGTTGATAATTTCGCATGAAAAAAAGTAATGAGTGTAAGCGTTTGAAGCCGCCGGTGCGGAAGAGAATAATTTAAGCCGCTGGATCGTGGACTCAGCGGGTAGGGCAGCTGGTGCTTAATCAATGGGGCACAGCTTCGAACCCTGTACCACCCGCCAGCCAAATCAGCATGTTAGACCCCGTTTTTGCGTTGACACCATTGCCTCTGCGGCATTTTGGGCGCGCGCTCAGTAAAAATTTCGGTGTTTTTTAATGGATGTTCAGAAAGGTGATCTGGCTCAAGCTAAGCGTATTAGCAGCGTCTTTGTGCTGTGGTTTACCCGGCTTGTCCTGCAAAATTCATAATGAAAAGTTTGATGGATCAGCTGGCTCATTCAGGCGTATCTCCCGGTTCGGCTACCAGGGCCGCGAATGCCAGCTCGTTTTCTCGCCGGCTTTCTGGCCGTATTTGGAGCCCTATACGCTTTCTTCACTACATAAGCAGGGTTGTGGGTCCATCTATTTTTTTTGAATCCTGTATCTATAACAACCTGCCCAGATATTTATATTAATAACGCGGTTCGCGATAAGCGTACAGCTAGTTTTTGATGATATAAATCTCATTGTCTTGCTTTTGATTCATTACTTTATCTCTGGCGCGAATCCGAAAAAATAAAACATCATGGAAAGTTTAATATCTGATGACTAAGATTAATTGCTTTGGCGAGTTTTATAATCATTTACCTAAAGGAGTATGAAATGGCTAGTGATCCAGCTTATGAAACAGCAATTACGCGAGCGGGTTATATCCCCGTCAATTCTTTCGAGAATGGTTTTACTATAACTTTATCGGCCCAGGCATTATATCTAAACAAAAGTAATGAGTATTTTATCTGGAAAGGGGCTCTTCCTAAAGTTGTCCCCGTGGGGGCGACACCGGAAACATCCGGTGGCTTTGGTCCTACGGCCTGGGCTGAAGTCAGTTATTTAGCGGTGAGTTCTGAGTACGGTGCGAAAGTTGTAGGGAGTGGCCAAACGACGGTGAACAATATTCTCACCGTCGATGTTCGTCAATTTGGCGCCCATCCGTACACTGAAACTGGTTTTTCCGAGCATGATAGTGGTCCCGCCTTTCGTGCCGCGCTGGAGTATGTAAAATCCAAAGGTGGCGGTGAAGTTCACTTTAGTGGTAAATACAAAATAAAAAGCGCAGGGTACCAATATATTTTGCCCTACGATGATGGTAAGGTATCTTATAAATTTATCGATGCCAAGGTGGATGATAATATTCAGGCTGAAGTGCCTGTGTCGATGTCGGTAGCCCTCGAGATCCAATCTGGGGTGCAACTGATCGCGGATAACGTCAAGTTAAGTTCATTAGATTTTGGCTGGGATAGAACGACAGGAATCATCGACGAGCATCAAATGATTGGTATTGTTTTTCGCGTCAGTGGCTACCCTGCCAATGATAGAATGAATGCATATATTCATTCTTCTGGTATTGCAAATTTCACCATATTCAATGCTTTTATTGGCGTGATTGCTGATGGCGTAATGTTTGACCAGTCTTTTCTGGGGCAGATGCAGTATCAAAACTGTGCGTTTCCTGTTATTATTCAGGGGGCTGACTCATCCATATGGGGGAGTCAGACTCTGGCCAACTGTTATGCCGGTATCATTGTTGGCGGGATGTGGCTGCAGCGAAACAATGTCCAACTCGGCGGTGCCTGGGTGCCGCCATATTCAGATAATAACGACATCTATGCGCTTGGCTGGTGCGACATGCTAACTATAGAGCGCATTGCTGTTGGCAACAGCTCGATGACATGGGGCGACCGGCATAAGTGCGTAGATGATTTCTTCGACAAATATTTCTTTAAAAGTAAAAACTCCAAAAGAACGGCCGATGGAGGGCGTTTGTCCAATACCGGTATGGACTTGAAAACCCCTTCTGATTATACCGTAAGTAAATACCGTGGCGTTGCTAGCAGAGCGTTTATTAATTTCTCTCGTTATAATAGAGGGAATTTCAATTTAAAAATTAAAGAAATGAAAGTCTATATGTGTTCAAGAACCCCTGTTCTTAGCGCATACGGCCAAGGGAGCGACTTCTACGGCAGCGTAGAGGAGTGTTATGCTGAGATGGTCGGGGTGATAGGGGTTGGCCCCAGAACTGATGAAAATAATTTTTATAAATCTGCCAAGGATGAATATAACTCCGATTATACCAGTTTGCCCGGATTGGTCTCTGAAGGGGCATTGAGCGCAAGAAATGCCTCGGTAGTTAACTCATTTTTTACAACGCCAAGTGTGGCACCTTATATCATTAATAATAGAATTGCTACGTTGCAATGGGTGCCGTCAACCACCGCAGTTGCTAATCCAACCGCCTTTACATCAGGCACGGCGCTTAGATATCATTCGGCATATGATGGCAACAGTGCTGTGATTATTGAGCGATTGTGGAATAAAAGGTATGAAACTCAGCCTTTATCCTTCGACTGGCAAGACGCTAACCCCCTTCATTTATGGCGTACGCGCGTTGTGGGGAATGCGGAATCAAAATTCGATGTAAAAAACGGTAATAGCAACGTTAGCCTGGAGGTTACAAATAAAACATCAAGCTTATATTATCAAGGGGGGCGTGTTAAATGTTTTATAAGCTTCACATTCCCGAGTGATTTAACCGGTTTTTCTGATTACTTGGTTATTTCAGGATTGCCTAGAGAAAATGTCGCTGCCCACGACTTCGGGTTTGCTCAACCGGTATTAACCGTTCAGCGCGCGGTGACCAATAATCGTCTATATCCTGTTAGTGGCGGAGCAGGCACCGTTGCTTTACCGATACAAATACTGTCTGCGCGTCTTGATTCCGGGAGTGCTTCGTTCTTTGCGGATCATAACTCGCTGTCAGGGTCTCACATTCGTTGTTCTGATATGGTGGCCGGATCTCAGTTCGCAATCATTCTCGAGTTTAATACGACCTGGGGATTTACCAATAACAATGAAGGCTAGGTGAAGATTTATTATGCAGAAGCCAGTAGCTAGCGCTACTGGCTATGTTTTCATATCGACGATCTTTGCAAGTAGTGAATCGGCGCCGAAATTTTCCGAAGCGCCGCTGCCCGCCCAAGAATCTTTCAGGTCAAAACGAAGGAAGCAGATGGGCCACGGCCAGCAGCGCTACTGCCCAGAGGGCGGCCGAAAGCGTTGTAGTGAGATAAACCTGTTTGCGCGGCAGCGCAAGCATGCCGGCCACCAGGGGTACCGTGTAACGCAGTACCGCCAAAAAGCGTGAGGCGAACAGCAGCGGCATGCCTTTTTGCTGCAGGGCCAGCTGCGCCTTGCGCAGCGGCGCATGAAACCGGGCCGGCAGCCATGCCATAGGTTTGTTGCGGCATAACAGCGCGCCGCAGTGGAACGACAACAGGGAACCCAACGCAGCGCCCAGGGTAATGGCGGCCCAGAGGTGGCCGGCGGGCAACGCATGCTTGCCCGCCAGGATCCCCATCAGCAGCGTGACGGAGGCCGGGGGCAGCACGGAAGAAACGACGATCACCGACTTGCCCAATGAGAACAGGAAGATAATCAGCAACAGAAGCTCGGGATGCGGGCCGTATTTGGCAATAATCTGCGTTAATTCACCCATTAAGGCGCCTTCAGACAGGGGGTTTGACACCAGTGTCCCATCCGCAGGTTCAATAACGGCTAAATCATATTCCGTTCAGCCTGGCTTTCACCTCTGCGCACCAGCGGTTATGGTGGGTGCCAGGGCCATAAAAAAGAGGAAGGAACCATGCTGAAAGTGATTGCTGAAGATTTTATCAAGCCGGAACATATTGAAACGGTGATGCCGCTGTACCGGGAGCTGGTGGAAAAGACCCGCGAAGAACCGCGCTGTGTTTCCTATGAGTTGTTTATCGATGAAAAAGATCCCGGGCATTTTATCTTTGTCGAGAGTTGGCCGGATCGCGCCGCGTTGGATGAACATTGCCAAAGCGAGCATTTCAAACGGCTGGTTCCCGCGATCAACCAGCATCAGCGCAAAGCGTGCGATTTTCTGTTTATGCGGCCTTTCCCCACGGCGACGAACGAAAAATAAAAAAAAGCCCCGCAGGGGGGCGGGGTTAATGGCTTGTCTAGAATATCTTATCGTGAATAAAAAATAGGTGCGCAATGAGAATCATTCTCTAGGAATGCTCCGAAAGCCAGGGGCGGGTGGATTACGGCTGTTGTGCCGCAGGGGCGCTTTCGCAGGCGGTTTTGATGGCACGCAGCATGCGGCGGCGTATCAACCCGCTGACGAGGCGGATCGCATACCAGTATGGGGTAAAACGCAGCCGGCTGGCGCGATCCGGGCAGAAGATACGGGTTTCCGTCACCAGCCGGTTGCCGCCGCTGCTGGGGTGCACGGCATACCCCAGCGCCAGCTTGGCGACGCCGGGCTGGCGGTAGCCCAGAAAAGCCGGGCCATCGGCAATGTCCACCAGGCCGTAACTCGCCAGCCAGAAACGCCCGATCAGGCCATAAACCAACTCTTGCTCATTTCGCTCAAGCTGGCTGAAGTTCTGCTGGCCAAACGACGGCGCGGCTGTCTGGCGCTGCAGCAGGCGGGAAGGCAGCTCGCGCAGCGCAATCATGCGGCGAAAGAAAGGGTCCTGTCTGGGATCGTAAGCCGCGGCGGCTGCGATGATTTGAAACGCCGGCGCATTGATTTCAATAGCGTGACGCTCCGAGAATTGGTATTCCCCAAGATATTTATCCAGCAGCATGTCATCCATATTCCTTACGATGTCTTGCCATCAGAATAATCTTGGATATGGGGCCACGGCCAGCTGAAATTTAGCGTCCGGCTGCGGCGCGGCGAACCTGCTCCACCCAGCCTTGCTGATAGTCGAACGACGGCGCTTCGCGGTGCGCCAAACTCTGGCGCACAATAGCCTTCACCGCCTGGCTGGCGAAGGGATCCTTTTGCGCAATCTGCCGGGCCAGCTGCAGCGCGTCTTCCAACGCCGGGCCTTCGCTGAGGCGTGAAATGGCCCCGTGCCGCAGGGCCTCTTCCGCGCCGACTATTCTGCCGGTGAGCAGCCAGTCGAGCGCGATATAGGGCGAGATACGCGCCGGCAGCCGCGCGCAGCCGCCCTGGGCGGCCACCAGGCCGAGGCCGGTTTCCGGAAAGCTGAAACGGGCATGGCGCTGGGCGACAATCAGATCGCAGGCCAGCGCTATTTCAAAACCGCCGCCGAAAGCGATGCCGTCGACGGCGGCGACGATCACTTTGCTGAGCCGTGCGTGGATGATGCCGCCAAATCCGCCCGGCGCCACCACCGGCAGTTCCCCCTGGCGAAAAGCCTGCACGTCCATGCCGGCGGAAAACGCCTCCGGCTGGCCCGTCAGCACGATGACCCGCACCTTTTCATCCCGCTCGGCCCGTTGCAGGTGCATCTGAATCAGCTCGGCCATCCGCAGGTTGATGGCGTTCTTTTTTTCCGGCCGGTTGAGGGTGATAACGGCGATATGGTCGTCGTGGCGTTCATAGAGTACCGGCGGAAATTCACTCATCGATGGGTTCTCCATGAAAAAACACCAGAGTCAGCAGCAGGGCGATAGCCCCCAGCGGCAGCGAGAACAGCGGCAGATAATGCGCCGGCAGGGCATAGAGCGTCAGGCCGCCCAACATGCCGCCGGCGGCGATGCCGGCGTACAGCACCGAGCTGTTCAGCGAGACGGTAAGCGCGCCAAAACGCTTGGATAGCGACAGCAGATGGTGTTGGATGGGCACCAGATACATCCAGCCGGTAATGCCCCACACCAGGAAGATGGCCAGCACCCACCAGGCGGAGGTGACATAAAAAGCGAGCAGGAACAGCGACGCGGTTTGGACGGACACCGAAAACAGCAGCACGAATTTGCTGCCGAGGGTGTCGGTCAGCAGGCCGGACACCAGGTTGCCGATCACCGCACCCACGCCGAACACCAGCAGCGCGATGGGCAAAATGGCGCTTGGCCCCAGCTGGGTGTTTTTCAACAACACGCTGACATAGCTGTAGACGATGTGCTCCGAACAGACGGCGAAGAAGGTGATCAGCAGCGTGGTCAACACCGTTTTTTGTCGCAGCGGGGCAAGGCGCTCTTTCAACGTGTGTTTACCCGGCGGCGCAATGGCGCGCAGCGCCAGTGAAAGCCCCAGCAACGCAAAGGCGCCGAGCAGGGCGATAAACAGGAAGATTTCCCGCCAGCCGATGAGTTTGGCGAGGAAGGTGCCGAAGGGAATGCCGAGGGCGATCGCCAGCGTCATGCCGCCATACACGATAGAGATAGCCAATCCCCGGCGTTTCTCCGCAACCAACCCGACGGCCGCCGCCGCGGCCTGCGGGGTATAGCAGGCCGCGCCCAATGCGGCCAGCACGCGGCCGAGCGAAATCTGCAAATAGCTGGTGGCGAAGGCGCACGCCAGGTTGCCGGCGATAAACAGCACCAGGGCCATCTGTAGAATGCGTTTGCGATTGACGTTGCCCAACAGCCAGGCGGTCAGCGGGGCAAACAGCATATAGGCCAAGGCAAAGATTGAAATCAACTGCCCCGCCTGAGCGGGGCTGACGGCAAAGGTCTCTGAGATGTCGCTGAGCACGCCGGCGACAATAAACGCGTCGGTGCCGATGGCGAAGGTGCCGGTCGCCATCAGGCACAGCGTCAGAAAATGGCCGTTATAGTCCGCTAACCTCATCCTGCCCTCCGTAAGTCATTCGCCACCCAGACCTTGCTCAATGCCGCCAGGAATGCATCCACGTCGGCGTGGGAATGCGCCGAGGTGGGCGTCACGCGCAGCCGTTCGCTGCCGGCGGGCACCGTTGGCGCATTGACTGGCTGAACATAGATGGCGTACTCATCGAGCAAGACCTTGCTGATATGCTTGTTGCGATGGGGATCGCCTACCAGCACCGGCAGAATATGGCTGTCCTGCGACACCAGCGGAATACCGGCGGCGCGCAGCCCGGTTTTCAGATGCTCGACAATCGCCAGCAGGTGTTTGCGCTGGGTGTCATGTTCGAGATTATATTTGAAGCTGGCCAGCGCGGCGGCGACCACCGGCGCGGGAGACGAGGTGCTGAAAACGAACGCCGGCGCCCAGCTGCGCACCGCCTCGACCACGACCCGCGGCGCCGCAATATAGCCGCCCGCCGCGCCATAGGATTTGCCGAAGCCGCCCTGAATCACGGTAATTTTATCCAACAGCCCCAGCTGCTCGGCATAGCCCAGCCCACGCTCGCCGTAAACGCCGGCGGAGTGGATTTCGTCCAGATAGGTGAGCGCCTGATGTTTTTCCGCCAGCGCCACAATCTGCGCCAGCGGGGCAAAGTCGCCGTCCATCGAATAAAGCGATTCGAAGGCGATCAGCTTCGGCCGCGCCGGATCTTCCGCCGCCAGCAGTTCGGCGAGGTGTTCTACATCGTTGTGGCGAAAGATTTTTTTCTCCGCTTTGCTGTAGCGGATGCCATAGATCATCGACGCATGGTTCAACTCGTCGGAAAACACGATCAGATTGGGAATGGCGTCGCACAGCGTGGATAACGTGGCGTCGTTAGCGCCGAATCCAGTGGTGAACAGCAGGGCGGACTCCTTGCCGTAGGCGCTGGCCAGCAGGGTTTCCAGCTCGCCGTGATAGACCGAGGTGCCGGAAATGCTGCGCGCGCCACAGGTGCCCAACCCCACCCGGTTGACCGCCTCGGTGGTTGCCAACAGCACTTTGGGGTGATGGCTCATCGCCAGGTAGTCATTCGAGCACCAGACGTTGAGACGGCGTTCTCCCTGCTGCTCATGGCTGGTGGCCCAGGGCTTATCCTGCACGCCGCGTTCGAGGTTAAGGAATTCGCGGAATCGGCCCTGTTTCTTGGTTTCCGCCAGTTTTTCTTCGAGTATGTTTAATACGCTCATGGGATATTCCTTAACGTTAGAGGGCTTTAACAACCAATGACACGCCCTGGCCGACACCGACACACAGGGTGACCAATGCATTGTTCAACTGCCGGGCATTTAGCTCCAGCGCGGCGGACAACACCAGACGCGCGCCGGACATGCCCAACGGATGGCCGAGGGCGATCGCGCCGCCGTTCGGATTGACTCGCGCATCGTCAGCGGCGATCCGCCAGTGTTTCAGCACCGCCACTACCTGCGCGGCGAAGGCTTCATTAATCTCGATCACATCGAAATCGTTCAGGGTAAAACCGCTGCGCTGCAGCAGCCGGTCAGTCGCCGCTATCGGACCCAGCCCCATCAGCGCCGGTGCCACGCCGGCGGTCGCGCTGTCGCCTATCTCCGCCAATGGCCGTAGCCCCAGACGTTTCACATAGCGGCCCGAGGCCAGCAGCAGCACGGCGGCGCCGTCGTTAATGCCGGAGGCGTTGCCGGCGGTGACGCTGCCGTCGGCGGCGAACGCCGGTTTCAGCGCCTGCAACTGCGGCAGCGTGCTGTGGCGCGGGAACTCATCCTGAGAAAATATCCCGGTGGTTTTTCTGCCGGTCGGCACTTCCAGCGGGGTGATTTCTTGCGCCAACCGGCCGCTGGCGATGGCGTTTTGGGTTTTCTGCTGCGACGCCAGAGCGAAAAGATCCTGTTCCTCGCGGGAAATACGCTGCTGCCGAGCCACGTTTTCCGCCGTGACGCCGAGTGGATCGCTGCCGTAGCGCTCCGCCAGCCGCGGGTTGACGAAGCGCCAGCCCAGGGTGGTGTCGTAAAGTTTTACCCCCTTGTCGAAGGGCGTTTCGCTTTTCGACAGCACATAGGGGGCGCGGCTCATGCTCTCTACCCCGCCGGCCAGCACCAGATCGCTGAGCCCGCTCTTAATTTTCGCGCCGGCATAAATCACCGCATCCAATCCAGAGGCGCACAGCCGATTGAGGGTAATGGCCGGCACCGATGGTTCCAGCCCGGAAAGCAGCGCCGCCATGCGCGCGACGTTGCGATTATCTTCGCCTGCCTGATTGGCGCAGCCCAGAACCACTTCATCCACCTCTGCTTCAACCGTCGGATGCCGTTGCAGCAGGGCGCGGATCATGGCCGCCGCCATGTCGTCGGGGCGGGTTAGCGCCAGGCTGCCGCCGTAGGCGCCGATCGCCGTGCGGGTGCCGTCGATCAGGTAGACCCCGTCATCTTTAATCGTCATCATTTTTCCTTAGGGTGCGGTCGCCAGAGCGGGCCGGGGGACATTCAGCAAAGAGTAATGCGGGTAGTAGCGCGCCGAATGCAGCAGCTGCGCCATGTTGTCCAGGAGGGTCTTGACGTTTTTTTGCCCCAACAGCGCCAGCCAGTCGAAGATGCCGTTGGCGTAGTTCACGCCGGCGACGGCGGCGATATCGATATCTTCCCGGCGGCACACGCCGCTCTCCACCATAATCACCGATTCATTGATCAGGCTGCCTATCACGCGGGCGACAATCAGGGCTGGCGAGTCTTTGATAAATTCAACCTGAGGGATCAGGCTGTGCAGCAGGTTTAAAAACAGCGACTTATTGGCTTGCCGGGCGTGCTGATTGTGCGCCGCCACCAGGTAGGGGGTATCGGCGTAGTCCAGTGCGGCATCAACCACGAAAACATCGAGCGCGCTGTGGTCGGCGAGCTGATTCGCCGTTCGGCCGTCGGTGACTTTAATGATAAAAGCCTCGTCGACCTGAATAAATGCGCCCAGCCCCGGCTGTTCCGGCTGGTGCTCTCAGCGCAACGCCGGCCTGACGGCCTGCGCGCTGCGTTGCAGTAAAGCGAACAGAGGATGGCTGCCGTGAAAGCGCAGCACGTCGGGAAACGCCTCAACGGCCGCTGGCGGGGTATGCGCCGCCGTGGCGGCGGTAAAGAACGAACGGCCGTTCTTCTTCCCCAACAAACCGGCATCCACCAGGGAACGCTGCAGGTGGCCGGGGGTATAGCGCGGATCATATTGCATATCCTGCCAAATCTGCCGGCTGACCTGATAGTTGATATCCTGGCCGATAAAGTCGGTCAGCTCCAGCGGCCCCATGCGAAAGCGCCCTCCGGCTTTAAGCGCGTTGTCTATCTGCGCCGCCTGCGCCACGTTTTCTTCCAGCAGGCGGAAACCCTCCAGATAAAAAGGGCGCGCCATCCGGTTAACGATAAAACCCGGTGTGGCTTTGCAAACCACAAACTGCTTGCCGATATCTTCAACCAGGCGTTGGCAGCGCTGAATAGCGCTCTGGGAGGTGAAGTAGGCGGGGATGATCTCAATCAGCTTCATCAAAGGCGCCGGATTGAAAAAGTGCAGGCCGATAAAACGTTCGCCGTGTGCCACGGCGGTCGCCAGCTTATTCAGTGACAGTGAGGACGTATTGGTGGCGATGATGGTCTCCGCCTTGACCCCGGCGGAGATAGCCGCCAAAATCTCGAGCTTGGTTTGCTCTTGTTCGGCGATGCTTTCAATCACCAGGTCACTGTCGGCGATGGCATCGAATTCGGCGGAGAAAATCAAATTGGCTAACACTTCGCCCTTTTTCTGTGGGTTTATTTTCCCCTGAGCGACCCTTTTATCCAGATCCTGAAGAATATATTCTCGCGCCTGATTGAGATTATTGCCGTTGCGGTTGTAAAGCACCGTTCGGATACCGCTCTGCGCCAAAAGGTAGGCAATGCCTCTGCCCATGGTGCCGGCGCCGATGACTGCCGCCGAATGAATGACTGAATTATTCTCTGCCATATAAAATCCCCGTGACTGTTTTATGCAATGCATAATTCGCAAATGCTTATAATCTATTCGGATTTAGAGCGACACCGGGTGCCTGTGGCGAAAGTAATTGGCGGGAACTTTCTTGTCCAACGGTAAAACTGACAGGTTTACAATATCGGGCCGTTATGCTACTCGCAGAATTACGCTAAACAGGGAGGGGAATTCGGTTATTTCCCGGATATTACCGTACTGATAGCTTTTTTTGTTATAGCCATTGTATTTTTTATTATATGAAACGGCTACTGACGCTCACCGCCTTACTCTATAGTTAACCTCACTAATAAATTGCCGGCGCAGCTATCTGGAGAGACCGTTTTATGGATTATCGCACTCAGGTTTTAATGGCGGAGATACTCGGCAGCTTGCCCGAGCGCGAGGCGTTTTTACGCCAGCTGGCGCCTAGCGCCCGGGCGCTGGGCTTTGAATACTTTTCTTATATCGTGTTTTCCTGCTACCCCGCCAGCCGGCCAAAAATGCTTATCGAAGGCAACTTCCCGGCGGAATATATGGATGACTATCGCAAATTGCGCATCTATCTGCAGGATCCGGTGATTGAACAGGCTCACCATTCGACGCTGCAGTTCCGCTGGGATGAACCCTTTTACCGCGACAGGCCAGAGCTGTGGTGGCGTATGGCGCAATTCGGCATACGGGAGGGGTGGTCACAATCCATTAAGGATTGTTATGGCCGATTGGGTATTCTCACTTTCGCCGGTGAGAGAGTTCCGCAGCAGGATCCGGCAGCCAGTGCGGCTAACGAGACCTTTTTCCTGTGGCTGGCCCAGACCGCCCATAAGACGCTGAGGGAAGGGCTGATATCGGTTAACGACGAGGCGATAAAAGACGTGCTGACGCTGCGCGAGAAGGACATTTTACGCTGGTGCAGTGAAGGGAAAACCTCGGAGGAAATTGCGCTGTTGATGGGGTTAAGCGAGCGTACGGTGAATTTCCATATTGCCAACGCCATTAAAAAACTCTCGGTCGCCAATAAAACTGCCGCGACCGCCAAGGCAGTTTATTTGCAGCTTATTTAATCACGGGTTAAAAATAATTAATTGCCTATCGGTTAACCTTGCTATGTTTATATTTTGTTAAAATATCAATTGCCTGTTGCAGTATTTATCCCCCGATCACAAAAGCGCGATAAAGCGGTTCACCCCATGCATGCCCGGCAGTACCCTGTAGGCACCCCGGTTTTACATAAAAAGGACGTGATATGTACAAGACTATTTTAGTGCCGATAGATATTGAAGAGGATTTGCTGACTGAACATGCGCTCCAGCACGTGGAATATCTGGCGAAGATGTCCGGCGCCAAAGTGCATTTTTTCCACGCGCTGCCGGATGCATCGGCGTTTGTCACCGCCTATTCGTTTGGCATCAAAGAGTTTGAAAACCAGGCGGAAGTTAAAGCGGTGGATAAACTCAAGAAAATCATGTCGGAAATCGATATCCCGCTCGATCGCCTCAATTACACCATCAGCTTTGGTTCACCGCGCGATCAGGTGCTGCAGCTGGCCGAAGAGATTGACGCCGATCTCATTATCATTGGCTCGCGCCGCCCGAGCGTGAAAACCTATCTGCTGGGTTCTAATGCGGCGGCTATCGTCCGCCACGCCAACATCTCGGTGATGGTGGTTCGCTAATCCAGGCAGAGCAGGCCGCCGCCCGGCGGCCTGCTGCCGTTAACGGCACAGCGCTGCAATCTCGTCATACAGCCCTGTGGGTATCTCGACCCCCGATAATTCACTCTGTTGCCGCCGCTGATAGCGCCTCTCTCCCGGAATGCGCGCCCCTTGCGCCTGCATGTCGGCAAACATCGCTTCCGCCCGGGCGAAATACTTTGCCCTGTCCGCGCCGAGAAAGCGCTCGGGATCCAGGGCGATAACCAGTTCACCGCCGTAGGGCGAGGAGCCGGTCCGTTCGTCGTAGGCCAACGACTCCTTGCTGGTGAGGTCGCCGATCAGCGGCCCGGCCAGCAGTTCCACCATGGCCGCCAACGCCGAACCCTTATGCCCGCCAAAGGTCAGCATTGCGCCTTCCAGCACGCTGACGGGGTCGGTGCTGGGGTTGCCGGCGCTGTCGATACCCCAGCCTTCTGGCAGCGGGGTACCGGCGCGGCGGTGCAGCTCAATTTCGCCGCGCGCCGCCGCGCTGGTCGCCATGTCGAATAAAAACGGCGGCCGCCCGGGCCGTGGCCAGCCGAAGGCGATGGGGTTGGTGCCGAACAGCGGGCGGCTGCCCCCGGCCGGCGTCACCCAGGCATGGCTCGGCGTGCAGGCCAGCGCCACCAGGCCCTTTTCGGTCAGGGGCTCGATGTCGGCCCACAGGGCGGAAAAGTGCACGCAGCGGTTAATCGCCAGCGCGGCGATGCCGTTGGCGCGCACCTTATCGATAAAGCCCGGCAGCGCGCGGCGATAGGCCAGCAGCGAGAAGGCGCCACCGGCATCCACCTGCAGGATTGCCGGTGCGCGATCGTTAAGCTTCGGCTGCGCGTCGGCGGAAACTTTGCCGGCGTGCAGTGAACGGATGCAGCCCAGCAGGCGGTACAGGCCGTGCGAGGCGCAGCCGTCGCGCTCGCCGTGGGTGACGTTCTGCGCCACCGCTTCGGCGTGCGCCTGGCTGAAGCCATGGTTGAGCAGGGCGCTCAGCGCCAGCTGATAGGCTTGATCCAGCGACAGATTGCGGGTTTGCGTCATCTCTGCTTCCTCCTTGGTGATCACTCTTCTTCATCTCCGACGAAATTCGCCTGAGGTAAACAGGTATAGGCGCCCCAGTAGTAAATCACCAGTGCGATTACCGCTACCGTGATGGTGTCCCAGGGGTGGCCGATGGCGCCGATGCCGCCGAAGCTGCTGAGGTAAGAGACGGCGATCAGCAAGGCATAGAAGGCGATCAGCCATAGCGATGACCAAATCTGTTGCTTCAGGCTGACGGCATGCGTCGGCACCTGGTTTTTAAACAGGATATAGACCACGAACATCAGAATTTGTAGCCCAAGCAGCCAGGATACGGTGCTCCAACCCGACCAGAAGACGATCAGCGCCGAGATGATAAACGACAGCGGGCCGAGCACGCAGAACCCGCGCACCCGGAATGGGCGAGGCAGGTCAGGGGCGTTGCGCCGCAGGCCGGCGGCTGTCACCGGCGCAATGGCGTAGCTCAGCACCAGCGCGGCAGACACAACGCCGATCAATTTCTCCCAGGAAGGGAAAGGCAGCGTCCAGAATACCGACAGGGCGAAGGTCAGCCACAGCGCCGGGCGCGGGATGCCGGACTCGCCGTCTACGCGGGTGAAAATTTTAAAGAAGGTGCCGGCGCGCGCCCAGCCGTAGATCACGCGCGGCGTAGCGTTCATATAGATATTGCCGGTGCCGCTTGGCGAAACGATAGCGTCGCTGACGACCAGAAACGCCAGCCAGCCCATGCCCAGCGTGATGGCGATATCGCGGAACGGCAGCGAAAACTGCTGGCCGATGCCGGCCCAGCCGCCGCTCAACAGGCTGCTGGGGATGCTGCCGAGGAAGGCGATTTGCAGCAGCACATAGATGATGGTGGACAGCACCACCGATAGGATCAGTGCGATGGGAATAGTGCGCTGCGGTTTTTGCACCTCGCTGGCGACCGAGATGATCGGCGTCAGGCCCAGGTAGGCGAAGATGATGCCGCCGGCGGAAATGGCGGCTTCAACGCCGGCGGAACCAAAGGGCGCGAAGCCCTGGCTGTGCAGATTCTCCGGCTGAAAGAAGCTGAACAGCACTACGATCACCAGCAGCGGCACCAGGAACTTCAGCACGCTGATCAGGTTGTTGGATTTGGCGAAGGTTTTCACGCTGTAGTAATTGAGCGCGAAGAAAAAGCACAATAGCGCCAGCTGCACCAGCCAGCCAAGCAGCGTCGGGTCGCCGGAGCCGGGCTGGCTGAGGAAAGGGAACCAGGCGGCGGCGTATTGACGCGCCGCCACCACCTCGATGGCGATCAGACTGGAGAAGGCGATAAGCGTGATAAAACCCAGCAGGTAGCCCATCAATTCACCGTGTGAAAACACCGGGTAGCGAATGATGCCGCCGGCGCGCGGCAGCGCCGCGCCCAGCTCGCAGTAAACGATGCCGAGCAGCAGCACCGCCAGGCCGCCGATCAGCCAGGAGTAAATGCCGGCGGGGCCGGCGATGGAAGAAACGTGGCTGGCGGCGAACAGCCAGCCGGAACCGAAAATTGCGCCCAGGCCGATAAACGTTAGATCGGTGAGCGTGAGCTGCTTCTTGAATTTGCCTTGGGTTGTCATGGTATTGCCCTTTTGTTATTGGATGGCATACAGATGCGGCCGGGCTAGTTTTTGGCAGATGGTTCCATGGGCTCTCTGGTGTAGACGCCGTTAACCAACCGCAGCAGGTTGAGCGGGTTGGCGTCTTGCAACGGAGGGGGCAGCAGCGCCGCGGGGTAATTTTGCAGGCAGACCGGGCGCAGGAAACGCTCGATGGCCAACGTGCCCACCGAGGTGCCGCGCGCATCGCTGGTGGCCGGGTAGGGCCCGCCGTGCACCATGGCGTCGCACACTTCCACGCCGGTCGGGTAGCCATTGCACAGCACCCGGCCAGCCTTGCGGGCGAGTAACTGGGCCAGGCCGGCGGCGTCGGCAAGCTCGTCGTCATCCGCCAGCAACGTGGCGGTCAGTTGCCCCTGTAAAGCCTCCAGCGCCGCCTGCAGCTGCTCGGTGGTATCGGCCTCCACCAAAATCGCGACGGGGCCAAATACCTCTTGCTGCAACAGCGGGTCGCCCTGCAGCAGCAGCGCGACATCGGCCTGGTACAGCTGTGCGGCGGCAAGATAGGGCGCTCTTTGGCGCTGGCCGGCCAGGTGACGGATGCCCTGATGCGCGTCCAGCGCCTGCAACCCCAGGTGATAGTGTTCCAGCGTGCCGGGATTCAGCATCGGCTGCGGGGCAGTGGCGTTGACCCTGGCGGCGAGTTCGTCGATCAACCGGCTTAACGCCGGGCCGCGTCGGCCGATAATCAGCCCCGGTTTGGTGCAAAACTGGCCGCAGCCCAGGGTGAAGGACGCCACCAGCTCCTGGGCGATTTGCTGCCCACGCCGCGCTAGCGCCTGCGGCAGGATCACCACCGGGTTGATGCTCGACATCTCGGCGAACACCGGGATCGGTTGAGGGCGACGCATCGCCAGATCGAACAAGGTTCTGCCGCCCTTCAAGGATCCGGTAAAGCCCACGGCCTGAATAGCCGGATGCTGCACCAGTTCGGCCCCCACGCGGTCGCCGAAAATCATGTTGAACACCCCAGGCGGAATGTTTTGCCGCTCTCTGGCCCGCTCTATGGCCTGCGCCGTCAGCTCTGCGGTGATCATGTGGCCGGTGTGCGCCTTGAACACCACCGGGCAGCCGGCGGCCAGCGCGGCGGCGGTGTCACCGCCCGCGGTGGAGAACGCCAACGGGAAATTGCTGGCGCCAAACACCGCCACCGGGCCAAGCGCGGTGCGGTATTGCCGCAGGTCCGGGCGCGGCAAGGGCGTGCGTTCCGGCAGCGCGGAGTCGATGCGTGCGGCGTGCACGTCGCCGCGGCGCAGCAGTTTGGCGAACAGCCGCATCTGGCCGCTGGTTCTGGCGCGTTCGCTGCTCAGGCGAGCCAGCGGTAATGCGGTTTCCTGCGTAGCTAAGGCGAAAAAGTCTTCCCCCAGCGCATCGAGCTGTTCGGCGATGGCGTCAAGAAAATCGGCGCGGCGGTCGGTGCTGAGTTGTGAATAGGCGGCAAAGGCGCGCGCGGCGCACTCTGCGGCGGCGGCGGTTTCGGCCGGTGTGGCCGAATGAAAGCGGTAGCCGGTGGGCTGGCCGTTGTCGGCGCGCAGGCTGACCAGCTCGGCTTCGCCGCTGGCGCAGCGACGGCCGCCGATAAACTGTTGGCCGCGAATGGCGGCGCAGTGGTCGTTGGGCATAGGAACCCCCGATAGTCAAAAGACGGCGCCCGGCCAGGCCGGGCGAGGAATGGGATTACAGGCCGACGTTCGGCAGCGTTGGGCGGTTGGCCAGCGCTTTTTCGACCACGGCGGTCACCTCCGCCAGCGTCTCGCCCTGCAGCGCCAGGCGTGGCGGGCGGGTGACGGCGCTGCCGCGGCCTACCAGCTGTTCGCACAGCTTGATGCACTGGACCAGATCCGGACGCGCATCCAGGTGCAGCAGCGGCATAAACCAGCGGTACAACGCCAGCGCCTCTTCGAAGCGCTTTTCTTGCGCCAGGCGGAACAGGGTTTCTCCCTCGCGCGGGAAGGCGTTGGACATGCCGGAAATCCAGCCCTGCGCGCCGACGGCGACGCTTTCCAGCACCACGTCGTCCAGCCCGGCGAACAGCACGAAGCGATCGCCGACTTCGTTGCGCAGATCGATAAAGCGACGGGTGTCGCCCGAGGAGTCCTTAAAACAGACGATGTTGTCGCAGTCGACCAGCGAGGTCAGGATGTCGGGCGTGACGTCATTTTTGTAGATCGGCGGATTGTTGTAGACCATGATCGGCAGGTCGGTGGCGCCGGCGACGCTGCGAAAGTGCGCGGCGGTTTCATGGGGTTTGGCGGAATACACCAGCGCCGGCATCACCATAATGCCGTCGACGCCGACCTTCTGCGCTTCGCGCGCCATATTCTGCGCAAAGGCGGTGGTGAATTCGGCTATGCCGGCGATGACCGGCACTTTACCTTCTGCGGCGTCTTTGGCCACTTCGATCACCGCCAGCTTTTCCTGCACCGTCATTGACGTGTTTTCACCGACGGTACCGCAAACCACCAGGCCCGACACGCCGTCGTGGACCAGGTTTCTGATCACCCTGTGGGTGGCGTCGAGATCCAGCGAAAAATCGCTGCGGAACTGGGTGCTGACCGCCGGAAATACGCCGCTCCAGCTGATGGCTTGTTGGCTCATAAATGTTTTCCTGTCGTCCAATATTGTTAATGAATGGTGAACTATTGGTGAACTTCACTAACAGATTGACCGGTATTGCTCGCTGGGGCTTGACGGTTTTCACCGATTGCCATGACGAAATTGGCACAGTGGCGGCAGAATGCAAACGTGAAAAAAATCGGCGCGGCGCGCGCCGGTGATGAAGGGTTTTTCCAAAATAAATCAGTTGATTAAACTGAAAGCGTCAGGCGGAAGTCGCGCGGCGTGGAGCCGGTCATTGCCTTGAATTGGCGGCTGAAGGCGCTGTGATCGGTATAGCCGCACAGCAGGGCGATGTCGGTGATCGGCAGATCGCCTGCCAGCAGTTCGGTGGCCTTTTCCAGCCGCACCTTATGGATCATTTGGCGCGGCGTGAGGTGGAATATGCGCTTACAGTAACGCTCGATCTGCGCCACCGACAGCCCGGTGAGCGCGGTCAGCTCCTCAAGGGCGATGGGCCGGGCGTAATGGCGGCGGATATGAATGTCGATCGCCGCCAACCGCTGATAGGCGGGATGGTTGGCTTTGGCCTCCTGCAGATCGTGCGAAATGCCCGCCATGCCGATGATCTTGCCCTGTGCGTCGCACAGCGCCAGCTTTTGCGTCAGGCACCAGCCGGTCTCCCGGCCGTTGTACAGGTGCATTTCCAGCTGGTCCTGGATCACCACGCCGTGGCGCAGTACGCGCAAATCTTGCTCGGTATAGCCGGAGCCGAGCTGCGCCGGGAACACGTCGGCGGAGGTTTTGCCCAGCAGCGGCGCGACAGTTTTAAACCCGCAGCGCCTGGCCAGCGTCAGGTTGGCCAGCAGGTAACGAGCCTGCGCATCCTTGATGAAAAACACCACGTTGGGGATGGCGTTGAGCAACGGTGCGATCAGCGCCAGCGCGTTCAGCAGATCGTTCAGGCTGCCTGGGCGCTGCTGCGCCAGCCCGTCGCACAGCCGCGAGAGGTGCTCAACGGCGAAAATGTCATCTTCCGGCAGCCCGATAACCGGCGGAGGGGAAGAAGAAACCTGATGGTCTGGGGTTAATCGCATAGCAATACCTTTTCGGCCGTTTGCCGCAGAGTCTGAAGTTCAGGTTGGCGCTTCCGCATCAATATTAACTTTTATGTAACTTATCAAGCGCTATTTCCCGGCGGCTGCCAAATATGCGGATTGCCGCATACTTTTGCCGAACAACGCAGGCGGCTTTTCCGCGAACTGCGGCGCTTTACGCAAGATTTCGGTTTATCACAGATCTAACGCAATGATAAATAAGTTATTATTATGGCGTCTTTTGAAAGGAAGGAGGCGTTCGATTTTGCTGGGTTAATGACACTATGCTGATTTCTCCATTCTCTTCGCCGAAAAACATCAAGCCGCGGCGGGCGTATTCGGTCAGGCTAGCGCCATTGGTAACATTCCGTTAACCCAGGAGACGCCGATGGCACTTTCTTCGCACATTACCGCTTTGCGGGCGATCGATTCCCATACGGGCGGGGAGCCGACCCGCCTGATCATTGACGGATTTCCCGATCTGGGCGACGGCAGCATGGCGGAGCGAAAGGCGCGGTTTGCGCTGCATTATGACGACTGGCGCGGCGCGCTAATCCTTGAACCGCGCGGCAACGATGTGCTGGTCGGCGCGCTGCTGTGCCAGCCCAGCTCGCCGTTGGCTACCGCCGGGGTGATCTTTTTCAATAACGCCGGCTATTTGGGCATGTGCGGCCACGGCACTATCGGATTGGTGGCCTCGCTGGCCTACCTGGGCCGCATCGAGGCCGGGCGCCATGTGATCGAAACGCCGGTCGGTACGGTCAACGCCACGCTGCACGATGACGGCAGCGTCACGGTGGAGAACGTCGCGGCCTATCGTTACCGCCGGCAGGTGCAGGTTGAGGTCAGCGGCTATGGCCCGGTGGTGGGCGATATCGCCTGGGGCGGCAACTGGTTCTTCCTGATCGGTGAAACGCCTCTGGCGATCGACACCGGCAACCTGGACGCCCTGACCGCCTTTAGCTGGGCGGTGCGGCAGGCGCTTGAACTGGCGGGCATTTGCGGAGCAGACGGCGGGGTGATCGATCATATCGAGCTTTTCGCCGACGACGAGCGTGCCGACAGCCGCAATTTCGTGCTGTGCCCCGGCAAAGCCTACGACAGATCGCCGTGCGGCACCGGCACCAGCGCCAAGCTGGCCTGCCTGGCGGCGGACGGCAAGCTGCAGCCGGATGAAATTTGGCGGCAGGCCAGCGTGATTGGCAGCGAATTCAGCGCTTACTATCGCCGCAGCGGCGATCGGGTAACGCCTTTTATTCGTGGCCAGGCTTATGTATGCGCCGACAGCCGACTGTTGCTGGATGAACGCGATCCTTTCGTTTGGGGGATTCGCTGATGTCCGGCGGCCAGGTGGCGGACGTGATTGTGGTGGGGGCCGGCATTATCGGCGCCGCCTGCGCCTGGCGACTGGCGCACGAAGGCTACCGCGTGCGGGTGGTGGATAACCGGCGCCCGGGGGCGACCGCCGCAGGCATGGGGCACCTGGTGTGCATGGATGACAACCCCGCCGAACTGGCGTTGAGCGCCTACTCGCTGCAGCTGTGGCGCGGCGTGACTGAACGCATGCCGGCGCACTGCGCCTGGCGCGGCTGCGGCACGCTGTGGTTGGCGGAAAAGCCGGAAGAAATGGCCGTCGCCGCGCTGAAACGAGCGCGGCTGGCGGAGTATGGCGTGGCGGCGGAGGCATTAAGCTCCGCCCAGATCGCCGAGCGTGAACCCATGTTGCGAACCGGTCTGGCGGGCGGTCTGCAGGTGCCCGGCGACGGCATTCTGTACGCGCCCAACGTGGCGCGGTGGCTGCTGGCGGATGCCGGTGATGCGGTCAGCGTCAGCATTGGCGAAGCCTCGGCGCTGGAAGAGGGGGCGGTGCTGTTGCGCGAAGGGGAGCGCCTGGCGGCGCCGCGGGTGGTGCTGGCCTGTGGCCTGCAGGCGGACCGCCTGCTGGCGCGGCCGCTGCTGAAGGCCAAAAAAGGGCATTTGGCGATCACTGACCGTTATCCGCAGCGGGTCCGGCATCAGTTGGTGGAACTGGGCTACGGCGCCAGCGCACACGCCAGCGATGGCACCTCGGTCGCGTTCAATGTGCAGGCGCGGCCAACCGGGCAGCTGTTGATCGGTTCTTCCCGCCAATTTGATTCTCCTGGCAGCGCGCTGGATATGTCGGTGCTGGCGGCGATGCTCGCACGCGCGCAGCGCTTTCTTCCCGCTCTGGCGCAGATGAACATCATCCGCTGTTGGACCGGCCAGCGCGCCGCTTCTTCAGACGGGCTGCCGCTGTTGGGGCCGCATCCGCAGCATCCGTGGCTTTGGCTGGCGCTGGGCCATGAAGGGCTGGGAGTGACGACCGCGTTGGGCAGCGCCGCGTTAATTGCGGCGCAGATCGGCCGGCGGCGGCCGGAGATCGATGATACCCCCTATCTGGCGGCGCGGATGTTCGCCACAGAGGGCGGTCGTCATGAATGAGAAACGGGTGATGTTGTCGCTGACTATCGATGGTGACGTTTGCAAGGTGCCGGCGGGCATCAGCGTAGCGGCGGCGCTTAGCCTCAGCGGAAATGGCTGCAGCCGGCTGTCGGTCAGCCACATGCCGCGCGCGCCTTATTGCGGCATGGGCATTTGCCAGGAGTGCCGGGTGAGCGTTGACGGTTTGCGGCGCCTGGCGTGCCAGACCCTGTGCCAGCCGGAGATGCGTATCGAGAGGATTGGCGATGAGTGATTTTCACTGCGAGGTGCTGATTGTCGGCGCGGGGCCTGCCGGGCTGGCGGCGGCGCGCGCGGCGGCGGAAAGCGGGCTGCGGATACGGGTGCTGGACGATAACCCGCGCCCCGGCGGGCAAATCTGGCGTGATGGGCCGCAGGTCAGGTTGCCTGCTTTGGCGCGCGAATATCGACAGCGCGTTGAAGCCCTGCCTAATGTGACGCTGCAGAGCAGTTGCAAGGTGGTGGCGCTGCGCAAACCTGGGCAACTGATTTATGAGGACGCGGCGGGCTGTGGCACCATCAGCTACCGCCAGTTGATTTTATGCTGCGGCGCGCGGGAGCTGCTGCTGCCTTTTCCGGGATGGACGCTGCCGGGCGTTACCGGCGCCGGCGGGCTGCAGGCGCAAATCAAGCACGGGCTGCAGGTGGCGGGGGAACGGGTGGCGATTGCCGGCAGCGGCCCTTTGCTGCTGGCGGTAGCGGATTGCGTGATCCGCGCCGGCGGGGAGGTGGTAATGGTGGCGGAACAGGCGCCATTGGGCCGTCTTGCGGGCTTTGCCGGCGGGCTGTGGCGGTGGCCGGCGAAGCTGCGGCAATCTTTCTCGCTGTTTAATCGCCGCTACCGTGCGAGCAGCCATGTACTGGAAGCGGTGGGCGCACAGCGGCTTGAAGCTGTGCGGGTCATTCAAAACGGCCGTATAAAGAACATCGCCTGCGAGCGGCTGGCCTGCGGTTTTGGGCTGGTGGCGAACATTGAATTAGCGATGCTGCTGGGATGCCGTATTGCCGGCGACGCTATCGCCGTGGATCGCCAGCAGAAAACCAGCCTGCCGCAGGTTTATGCCGCCGGAGAATGCACCGGCGTCGGCGGCAGCGAGCTGTCATTGGCCGAGGGCGCGATTGCCGGCTATGCCGCGACGGGAAACCGTGAACGGGTAGCGGCGCTGCTGGCGCAGCGCGATAAATGGCGGCTGTTCGCCGGTTCTGTGGCGCGCACCTTTGCGCTTGGCCCGCAGCTGGCGGCGCTCGCCACGCCGGAGACCCTGCTGTGCCGTTGCGAAGACGTGGCGATGTCGCAACTTACCGGGCAGCCAAATTGGAGCGCGGCAAAGTTGGCCAGCCGCTGCGGTATGGGAGCCTGCCAGGGAAAGATCTGCGCGACTGCGGCGCGGCAGCTGTTTGGCTGGCCGCTGTCTTCGCCGAGGGTGCCGCTAACGCCGGTGCGCACTGAAACGCTGGCCAGCCTGGGGAGGGCAGAGGCCGAGGGCGAATAGCGTTTTCCGGCGGGCGGAGGGAACCCCGGTATGGCGCAGGGCGCCGGTTGCATTACCACTGCGGCCAGTAATAGGTTTTTTCGTGCCAGCCTTTGCCGTACATGCAGGCTTCGATAGTCGCATCTCTGGCGGCGGCGTTGCGGTCGTTTTGCACCGTTTTAAACGATGGCCGTTTCTCATAACGATAGCCTGAGGGGCAGTCGTGCTTATTCTTTTCGCAGCCGACGTATTCATTCTCGTAGGCGAACTCAACGTCTCTCACCATATCGGGTGGAAAACGATCGTAGCCGCGGCTGCGGCACTCGGCATATTCCATGTCACGGGTGCTCTTCACTGCACCGGGCTTCTCCCATTGGGTGCACGCAGCCAGCATCAATAAGGGTAATACGATCAAATAGCGGTAAATCTTCATGGTGTCCCTAACTCTTCCTAATCCATCACAAGCGATCTTTACTAGGGATATTCCTAGTTAGCGATCGAGGGGGAGTGTAATAAACTGGGCTCTTAATTGGAAATGATAATGGTTATTGTTTAGCTGCGATTGAGGTCGCGGCGGTGCGCGTCATCCCCATTCGCCGCCCAGTGGCCGGTGATGCAGGGCACTGCGGGATGCTTCGAGCCGCTGCCTGTACAGGCTGTTCGGGAGAGATGTGCCATTGTGTCTTCCAATCTGTAATAGAGAGATGTTAATCGGAACTTAGATTTATCTTATTTTGCGGGGCCGTAACTTATATTTCAGATATTCGCCTGGCTATAATATTTAACCGCAAGGTTTCGCCTGCATTTTTATGTCGTTATATTTTCAGTAAACCAGGCCCTTAATAATCGGCTTATGCATTAGATACGAGGATTTGCCGCTTAGCGGGTTTTTTAGGCCAGGCCCAGGGGGCAAGAGGCGGGAAGTTATCCTATTTTCCCGCCTTTGGCGTATGAGCGCTACAGTTGCAGGCTATTCTCTTGCTACTATAAAAACTGATTTTTTTCAGGAGCTCAGAATGAAGCATTACGCCGCGTTATTTCTTGCCTCTGCATTGCTGACGGGCTGCGCCACTCAGGCTACGCCGCCTCAGCAAGCGGAACTGCCGCCACCCAGCCGCTTATTGCTTTATCAGAATGTCCCGCAAACGCCTTATGCCACGGTGGTCGTGGTGCGCGATAGCGGCATGCTGGCCGGCAGCTGCCGCACCGGCGTCTACATCAATGGGGAGTTCGCTGCCTCTTTGGCCGCTAAAGAAAAAGCGGAATTCCGCGTGCCGGTGGGCAATAACGAAGTGAGCATCGGGCAGGATATGATTGAAAACAGCCTGTGCATCTGGCGCGACACTAACGGCAAATTGCCGATGACGTTGCGTGCGGGAGAAAACCGTTATTTCCGCATAGCGGGGGATATGCAGCGCGGTTTTGTTTTGCAGGCGGGCAGGCCTTAACCCTCTCTCGGCATGGGGCGTTTAGCGCCCCTGCCACCATCCCCATAGCGTGATTAACAGCCATGCCGCGGCAACCCAGCAGAGTACCGCCGCACCAAGCGCCAGCGAAAGCCGCAGGCTATTGACCAAAAAATACAGTGAAATCAAATACACCAGGTAGGGCAAGACGGCCCACATGCCAAAAATAAGCGTGGTTTTCAGGGCGGCGACAGAGCGCTCGTTGCCGACGATGTAATGGGCGATGAGAGCAAAAGTGGGGAACAGCGGCACTAAACCGGCGATGTAGTAGTTGCGGGTTTTGGCGAGTATGCCGATCAATACGACCACCAGAGCGCCGATCAACGCTTTGACAAGGATGCCCATAAGCTCCTCAGAGCAAAAGAAAATACACTGCCTGAAAGCACGTGCAAGATCAATCGCCCGCGCTGCGCGGGAGGGGAAAGCAGACCTGCGGAAACGGCAGATCTGCTGTGCGGCGGATTATTGGCGGTAGGCGTGCTTAATCTGCTGGATGCTGTTTTTGAAGACTTCAGCCTGGGCCGGATCCTCGATCTGGGCGATAAAGCGTTCCATGTTGATAATGACCTTCCCGGCATCAGCCTGGCCGATCGATTTCAGAATCAGCGTCAGCGTCGCTTTAAGGCAGGCAACCTCGGTGGCCAGCGTTTCCGGGTTTGCAGACGTAGTGAAATCAACGTTGCTCATTTTCTCTCCTGATATGTGAGGCCGAAGCCTGAAGCAAAGTGCATTTTGGTGCGCATCCGCGGCGCTCTTGAACCGCCGGGCGCGCGGAGGCGTATTTAACTGGGCGCGGAGTATAGCATAGCATGGGGCGGCCATCTGCACCGCGCGGCGTTAGCGGTGGGGCGCAGCGGGGCATAATGGCGCGCTGCGTTTGAATAATAGGCGAGTTATTTCGGCCTGGTTAATAAGTATTTGCCCGCCAGGAAATTGTTAAACATCCGACATTATTTTAATTGCCAACCTTGCATTTTTCCCTTTTCGCGGGGTTTACTCTGAATAATTGTTTTTTTTCGCAGCGCTCGAGCGGTCAGGGGCATGGGGCTTCTGACTGGGCTTTAAATTTCAATAGATTACAAAAACAGCAGGCTCGTGCTAATATTATTCATGTCGTGATTGCTTACACTGATTTTCCCGCAGTTGTGTGATTGCCGCAGTATCATATGGCGTTAGTCGTACCCTAAGGTTATTTTTATCGACTCGTTTTCGGCGGCATAGACGGCTAGAATTGAAAAATCAGCTCTGCTCCGCAAAGTTAATCGGGAGTATGTATTAATCTGTATTCATTCTTGGCTGAAAAACCAGTAATATCTCTGGCGAAAACAGAGGCTGATTGCATTACTCCCTTTTTTTGGAGATTTTTCCTTGATTAGCGTTCTTCTTGTTGATGACCACGAACTGGTGCGCGCAGGGATACGACGCATTCTCGAAGATATCAAAGGCATAAAAGTTGTTGGTGAGGCCCAATGCGGTGAAGACGCCGTAAAATGGTGCCGTGGCAACGCCGTCGATATCGTTTTGATGGATATGAATATGCCGGGCATTGGCGGGCTGGAAGCCACGCGCAAAATTGTGCGTTATGCGCCGGATGTCAAGGTCATCATGTTGACTATACATACAGAAAATCCGTTGCCCGCAAAAGTGATGCAAGCGGGAGCCGCCGGTTACCTGAGCAAGGGCGCCGCGCCGCAGGAAGTGATCAACGCTTTGCGCTCGGTGCATGCCGGGCAGCGCTATATCGCGTCTGACATCGCCCAGCAAATGGCGCTAAGCCAGCTGGAGCCGCAGACCGAAACGCCGTTCAGCTGTTTGTCCGAACGCGAGCTGCAGATCATGTTGATGATTACCAAAGGCAAAAAGGTCAATGAGATCTCAGAACAGCTGAGCCTCAGCCCGAAAACGGTGAACAGTTATCGCTATCGCATGTTCAGCAAGTTGAACATCAGCGGCGATGTCGAACTGACCCACCTGGCTATCAGACACGGATTGTTCAATGCGGAGACGTTGTTAAGCAGTGAGTGATCGTTTTGATTCCAAAGCCTTTCTGAGCACCGTAACCAGCCAGCCCGGCGTCTATCGCATGTATGACGCCACGGGCACGGTTATCTACGTCGGCAAAGCCAAAGACCTGAAAAAACGTCTTGCCAGCTACTTCCGCCAGCAGGTTGGCAGCCGCAAAACAGAGACCCTGGTTAAAAATATTGCGCAAATAGACGTAACTGTTACCCATACCGAAACAGAAGCGCTGTTGCTGGAACATAACTACATTAAGTTGTACCAGCCGCGATATAATGTTCTTTTACGTGACGATAAATCTTATCCGCTGATTTTCCTCAGCGCGGACAGCCATCCGCGGCTGGCGGTGCATCGGGGGGCCAAGCATGCCAAAGGCGAGTACTTCGGGCCTTTCCCCAATTCCTACGCCGTGCGCGAGACGCTGGCACTGCTGCAAAAGCTGTTCCCGATCCGCCAGTGTGAAAACAGCGTATACCGCAATCGTTCGCGCCCGTGTCTGCAGTACCAGATTGGCCGCTGTCTGGGGCCCTGTGTCGCCGGCCTGGTGAGCGAAGAGGAATATCGGCAACAGGTAGACTATGTGCGCCTGTTCTTGTCCGGCAAGGATCAGCAGGTGTTGCACCAGCTGATTGAGCGAATGGAAAACGCCAGCAAGCTGCTGAATTTCGAAGAGGCGGCGCGCATACGCGATCAGATCCAGGCGGTGCGGCGCGTCACGGAACGGCAGTTCGTATCTGGCGACAGCGACGATCTGGACGTGATTGGCGTAGCCTTTGACGCCGGTATGGCCTGTCTGCACGTGTTGTTCATTCGTCAGGGCAAGGTGCTGGGCAGCCGCAGCTATTTCCCGAAAGTGCCGGGCGGCACGGAAATGGCGGAAGTGGTGCAGACTTTCGTCGGCCAATTCTACCTGCAGGGCAGCCAGGCGCGCACCCTGCCAGGGGAGATCCTGCTGGATTTCACCCTGCCGGAAAAAGATCTGTTGGCCGAATCGCTTTCTGAGCTGGCGGGCCGCAAGATTCAGATTCAGAGCAAACCGCGCGGCGATCGCGCCCGCTATTTGAAGCTGGCGCGCACCAACGCGGCAACGGCTCTGACCACCAAACTCTCGCAGCAGTCGACGATTCACCAACGGCTGGCGGCGCTGGAGAAAGTGCTTAACCTGTCCGAAATCAATCGGATGGAGTGTTTCGACATCAGCCATACGATGGGGGAGCAGACGGTCGCTTCCTGCGTGGTGTTCGACGGCAACGGACCGCTGCGTTCGGAATATCGGCGCTACAATATCACCGGCATTACGCCGGGCGATGACTACGCCGCCATGGCGCAGGTGCTGAAACGCCGCTATGGCAAGGCGTTGGAAGAGAAAAAAATTCCAGACGTTATTTTTATCGACGGCGGCAAAGGCCAGCTCGGCATGGCGATCGAGGTGTTCAACTCGTTGAACGTCAGTTGGGATAAAAACAAGCCGTTGCTGATTGGCATCGCGAAGGGCGCCGATCGCAAGGCCGGGTTGGAAACGCTGTTCTTTGTGCCGGAAGGTGAGGGGATATCGCTGCCGCCGGATTCGCCGGCGCTGCATGTGATCCAGCATATCCGCGACGACTCGCACAATCATGCGATCACCGGGCACCGCCAGAGAAGGGCAAAAGTCAGAAATACCAGCGCGTTGGAACTGATCGAAGGCGTTGGGCCAAAACGGCGACAGGTGCTGTTGAAGTATATGGGTGGACTTCAACCATTATTGAACGCCAGCGTTGAGGAAATTGCAAAAGTGCCGGGTATTTCACAAGCATTGGCAGAAAAGATCTACAATGCATTGAAACACTGAGGGCAATGTAGCAACATACTCTTAATTCCCACTCCAGCCAGATAGTTAGCGTAGCATTATGCAATTGAATATACCGACGTGGCTTACCCTGTTTCGCGTAGTATTGATCCCGTTTTTTGTGTTGGCATTTTATCTGCCGTTCACCTGGGCTCCGATGGTTTGCGCCATCATCTTTGTGTTTGCTGCTGTAACCGACTGGTTTGACGGCTTTTTAGCCCGTCGTTGGAAGCAAACCACTCGCTTTGGGGCGTTTCTCGATCCGGTGGCGGACAAAGTGATGGTTGCCGTGGCGCTGGTGTTGGTGGCGGAACACTATCACAGCTGGTGGATCACGCTGCCGGCGGCCACCATGATCGCCCGTGAAATTATCATTTCGTCGCTGCGCGAGTGGATGGCGGAAATCGGTAAGCGCAGCAGCGTGGCGGTATCGTGGATTGGTAAAGTGAAGACCATGGCGCAGATGATGTCGCTGGTCGGGCTGCTGTGGCGCCCCGATCGTTCCGTTGAATATGTGGCGTTTGGCCTGCTGTACATCGCTGCGGTGCTGACTTTCTGGTCGATGTTCCAATATTTGAACGCTGCGCGAAACGATCTGCTTGAACCCTGATCAAAGCGCTGCAAAAATCGGCAAACGAACGTAATGAGCCAACAATTTTATTGACTCATTACGTCAGGCAAGTAGAATGCATCGCATCAGACGGCAGCGACGAATCGCCGAAAGATAGTAAAAAAATCAGCAAGTTCTGATTAATGCGGGAATAGCTCAGTTGGTAGAGCACGACCTTGCCAAGGTCGGGGTCGCGAGTTCGAGTCTCGTTTCCCGCTCCAAATTTGATGAAGTTGGCGTTTTTCCGACTTCAGCCTGAAAAGGCAAACAGAATTAAGGCGCGTTAACAAAGCGGTTATGTAGCGGATTGCAAATCCGTCTAGTCCGGTTCGACTCCGGAACGCGCCTCCAATTTTCCCGAGCCCGGGTGGTGAAATCGGTAGACACAAGGGATTTAAAATCCCTCGGCTTATGGCTGTGCGGGTTCAAGTCCCGCCCCGGGTACCAGGGAATAAAAATACCGAATAATCAAAGCAATAAGCAGTAATGTCGTAGCCGCCGAGAGGCGGTTTTTTTGTGCCTGAAGATCCTTTCCCCAATATCCCTTTTATTCTGTGCGTCGGCACCAGAGCTCCGCTCGGGGAATACCGCGCTCATCAGTTCTATCGCCGCCTGCCATTGCTATGTCTTGCTCTCTGGCTAGGCTATAATCTTGCTTGATACGAAAATTCTTATAGCAACCGTAACTATAAAGGCGCTGCCGCGATTTAATGCGCCATGTTCACCTGTCAGACATCTAGCTGGGGATGATATGCGGGATTTCGAAGCGGAAGATTGGCTCATCAGGTTAAAAAAGCTCTACCCGGATATAGCGATAAAAGAGGTTGTTGCCTATAGAAAGGGGTTTCGTGTCACGTTTGGGGACGATGAGACTTTGTCGTTGCAAGATTTCCAACGCAAATTCTACAAGGTGAAAAAGAAAGAAATCTAATGCCGCTGTAGATATGGATAACAGGGCAAAAATCCCCGTATGCGCGCGCGATGGCGCAGCGCGGTAGGAAAGCCCGCATCTGTGGCAATTATCTGCCGGCTGCATGCGAAATACGTCATTCTGGTCTAGTATTCGTGGGTGAAAATTTACTGAGGTGGTTATGTATTCGAATAAACCCATTGAGTTTGATGAAGAAATTTGTCTGGCAATCGGCAAGGCCGTATTAGAAGTGGTTAAACTTGGTGGGGAAACCAGCGCACCGGCGCTCATGGATGCGATAGAGAAGGCCGTGGAACAGCAGGATATGACCGATAACGCAGTTGCGGCCGCAGATGACGCTCTGGATTTAATCGCCCGCCTCTTGCAATGAGGCGGGCCCGTTAAATATCAGATCCTCAAATCCCAGGCGGCTATTTAAAACCGCCTGCGCGTATAAAATCGAGCCCGGCGGCGGTTATTTTCGTTTGATGCGGGTCGATATCATAATTATTTTCGTCGATATCGCTCATCACGTAGGCCTGTATCAGCCCTTTGGCCTGCAAATAGGCGAAGGGATCGGCGAAGGCGTGCGGGCTGGTCGCATCCTGTTTCCAATACTCGTAGGTTTTTGCGTCCAGCGCGTCGGGGTGGTTGGCGGCCAGCCTGGCCAATATCTGGTTGCAGAATACGTAGTCGGTCATTTCATCATCCTTTTCGCGGCGTCTGTTGCACTTTGCTAATTGTAGATGACTCTTTGTCTTCCGGCGGCGCGCGCCGACTAATCCGCCGCCTGAGCGTTCAGGCTTTCGGGCAGCAGCTGGGCCAGCAGCAGATCGATCGCCAGCATCAGCCCATAGCGCGCCGCGCTGCCGTTGCCGATGGGCAACAGGCTGTCCGCCAGCCCGGCCAAGGTGCTGCCGGCGGGCGCCAGGGCGATGCTGTAGGCGCCACTGGCGGCGGTCAACCTGGCGGCGTTGAGCAAATCGCTGTTTTCGCCGCTGCCAGACAGCAAGATGACGCTTTGCGGCGTGCTCAGGGTTGAAGCGGTCATGCGCATCAGCGCCGGGTCCAGACAGGTGAAGGCCGGGCATCCCATACCCACCAGGCGCTGCTGCAGGTCGTTGACGTACAGCGCCATGCCGCCAACGCCGAAAATATGCACGCTTTTCGACTGGCTCAACCGCTGGCAGATGCCGATCACCGCGGCGTGATCCAACTGTTGGAGCTGCTGCCGCAGCGTGCTTTCCACATCGTTTACCCGCTGCAGCCACAGACGCGGCCCGTTGCCGTCCTGCGGCTGCGCGCCGCCCAGATAGCGCGAACCCGCCACGCTGGCCTGCGCCAGCTTCATGCGCAGGTCGCGGATGTCGTCGCAGCCCAGGGTTTTGGCGAAGCGGGTAATGGTGGCCGGGCTAACCCCCGCCTGGGCCGCCAACTGTTCGATGGTTGCGGAAGAGGCGAAGGCGATGTCTTCCAATATGGTCTGCGCTACCTTGGCTTCCTGTTGGCTAAGGTGATTTTGCTGTGCGCGAATTTGGTAGACGATGTCGGCAATATCTTCGCAACCGATAGATTTGCCGAAGCGGCTGAGCGTCGCCTGGTTGACGCCGGGCAGCTTGCCTATCTCGGCGGCCGATGCGAAGGCGATGTCCATCCCTCCCAACACCGGTTGCGCCACTGGGGCTTGTTGCTGCAATGCCGCCGGTTGGCCGCGCATCAGGCCGATAAAGTCGTTGAGATCCTGGCAGCCCAGCGATTTGGCAAAGTGGCCGACGATTTCGGTGCTGACGCCGGCACGCGCCGCCAGTTGCTCAATGGTGGCGGTGGCGGCAAACGCCGGGTTGTCCAGCAGCGCGCGGGCGACCTTCGCCTCCTGGCGGCTGAACGGATTTTGCCTGAACTGAATGTGGTAAACGAGATCCATGACTGCAGCGTCCCTTTGTTGCGCCAAGCGGCGGCTTCACTCTTTGCCAAACTAGCCTGTTTTACATTCGGCATAAAGACTTAACCAACAGAATAAATTAATGAAAAAAAATTTCAATTTAATCGGGATAAAAATCTCGACGTCGTCGCAATCTTTTTTAACTGTTTAATATCGTTATGTTTTTAAGTGGGTGAAAATATCCGCTTTCATTGCTCTTAGAAAGAATCCGATCGCCGATCACAGTGTTGAAAAAAATTTTCATGAAGTGATTTTGTTAACCGGTTGTTTTATATGATTTAAGTGCGAATCATAATTAAATCGTATGCAATTAAGGTATTTACAAGCGTGTTGCAGGGCTGTTTTATGTTTGTACAGCCGACGTGGCTTCACCACAGGGTCAATCAAACATGCAACGAATCGTCTTATGCTGCGCCGCAGGCATGTCTACCAGCATGCTGGTGCAAAAAATGAAAACCGAAGCGCAAAAGCGCGCGCTGGATATCGAGATTGACGCGGTGCCGGTGGCAGAGTTTGCACGGGCGATCGCGCAGGCGGACATCGTGCTGCTGGGGCCGCAGGTAAAGTATGAACATGCTCGCCTGTCCGAACTGGCGGCGCCATTGGGCAAAACCGTCGCGGTGATCGACATGATGGATTACGGCACCCTGCGCGGCGATAAAGTGCTGGATAAGGCGCTGGGCCTGCTGGCTTAAAGCAACACGCGGGGCGAGTTCCCCGGCATATTTTATTTACCGATTTCCGCGGGTTATTTCCTTAACCCGCTGCGGCATGGCTATGCCTGAAACCAGGCGGCGGGGGGATATATGGATCTGGAAACCAGCGTAATGGAGTTATTGGTGCAGGCCGGCAGCGCGCGCAGCGCACTGCTTTCTGCGCTGCAACAGGCGCGCCGCGGCGAGTTTGATGCCGCCGCTGCGCTGCTGGCGGAGGCCAACGCGGCGATAGGACGCGCGCATGGCAAGCAGACGGAGCTGATAGGCATGGATGAGGGCGTGGGGAAAATACCGGTCAGCCTCATTTTGGTGCATGCGCAGGATCATTTAATGAACGCCATGCTGATTCAGGATCTGGCCACCGACATGATCGAACTTTATCGCCGTTTAGCGCGGGGAGCAGACAATGACTAAGATAGCCGTAATTGGCGGGGGCAGCAGCTATACGCCGGAGCTGGTCGAAGGGCTGATTGCCCATTATCAGGATGTTCCTTTAAGCGAACTGGCGCTGGTGGATGTAGAGAGCGGCCGGGATAAAGTGACGACGATCGCCGAGCTGACCAAAAGAATGCTTAAACGCAGCGGCCTGGAGCAGGTAAAAGTCTCGGTGCACTTTACGCTGGAACCGGCGATTCGCGGTGCCGACTTTGTTCTGACTCAGCTACGGGTGGGGCAACTGGCGGCCAGGGCCGCCGATGAACGCTTGGGGCTGAAATACCGCCGGCTGGGCCAGGAAACCACCGGCGTTGGCGGTTTCGCCAAGGCGTTGCGCACCATCCCGGTGATGCTGGAGGTGGCGCGCGTGGTGGAGGCGGTGGCGCCAGACGCCTGGATCATCAATTTTACCAACCCGGCGGGCATCGTGACCGAAGCGGTGTCCCGTTACAGCAAGGCGAAGATTATCGGCCTGTGCAACGTGCCGATCACCATGCACCACAGGATCGCCAACATGCTGAAAGCGCCCTACGAGCAGGTCGAGCTGCGTTTCGCCGGGCTCAATCATATGGTGTGGGTGCATCAGGTGACGCAAAGCGGCGAGGACGTGACCGGCCAGGTGCTGGAGATGCTGAGCAACGGCGAAACGCTGTCGATGAACAACATCAAAGAGTTGCCGTGGCCGCCGGCTTTTTTGCGGGCGTTGGGCGCCATTCCTTGCCCGTACCACCGCTATTTCTACCAGACGGCCGGCATGCTGGAAGAGGAGATCGAGGCTGCGGCCGCGCAGGGCACCCGCGCCGAGCAGGTGATGAAGGTGGAGGCGGAGCTGTTCGCACTCTATGCCGATCCGGCGCTGGATAAAAAACCCGAGCAGCTGAGTTTCCGCGGCGGCGCTTTCTACTCCGAAGTGGCGGTCGATCTGATCCGCGCAATTCATAACAACAGCGGCAAGGCGATGGTGGTCAATACCCGCAACAACGGGGCGATCCGCGGGCTGCCGGATGACGCGGTGATTGAAACCAACTGCGTGATCGACGCGCAGGGCGCGCACCCGCTGGCCTTTGGGGCCCTGCCGCCGGCGATGAACGGGCTGACCCAGCAGGTGAAAGACTTCGAGCGGCTGACCATTGAGGCGGCGGTGCATGGCGATCGCCGCAGCGCGCTGTTGGCGCTGGTGGTGAACCCGCTGATCGGCGGCGTCGGCATCGCCGAACCCCTGCTCGACGAGGTGCTGAGGCTGAACCAGGCGCATTTGCCGCAGTTCAACTGAGTTGCAATTCCATAAAAACAATCGCAAATGATGATGGCCGGCGCTGCCGGACAGGGGGGAATGATGGCGGGACTCAATAGTGTTTTGGAGCGGTACGTATTGCCGGCGGCGCTGAAAATCGCCGGGCAAAGGCATATTTTGTCGGTGCGTGACGGCATTATCCTGAATATGCCGTTCATGTTGATCGGGTCGTTCTTTTTGATCTTCGCCTACCTGCCTATCCCCAGCTACGCCGGGTTGATGAGCGAGGCGTTCGGCGCCGCCTGGCGCGACAAGCTGCTGTATCCGGTCAAGGCAACCTACGACATTATGGCGATCATCTCCAGCTTCGGCATCGCCTACCGGCTGGCGGAGAAGTACCGCGGCATGGATCCGCTCAGTACCGGCGCGGTGTCGCTGGTGGCGTTTATCATGACCATCCCTCAGCATACGCTGTTCGCACCGGTGCAGGGGGCGGCGGAGCAGATCGTCAAAGGGGTGCTGCCGATGAACTTTATCGGCAGTCAGGGGCTGTTTGTGGCCATTGTGGTGGCGCTGCTGTCGACGGAAATTTACCGTTTCGTGCACAACCGCAATCTGGTGATCAATATGCCGGAAGGGGTGCCGCCGGCGGTGGCCAAGTCATTCCTGGCGTTGATCCCCGGCTTCTGCGTGCTGGCGGTGATCCTGGTGCTGCGTCTGATCGTCGAGGCGACGCCCTTTGGCGACATCAACACCATGATTTCCACAGTGATCGGCATTCCGATGCATCACGTCGGCGGCACGTTGCCGGGGATGATTTTCTCGGTGATCCTGATCGGGCTGTTGTGGACGCTGGGGCTGCATGGCGACGCCATCGTATTGGTGTTTATCCAGCCGGTCTGGCTGGCCAACATGTCGGAAAACCTGGTGGCGTTTCAGAACAACCAGCCGATCCCGCATATCATCACCCAGCAGTTTTATGACCTCTGGATCGCCCCCGGCGGCACCGGCGCGTTGCTGGGGCTGGTGATCTTTATGCTGATCCGCAGCCGCAGCGCGCAGATGAAGCAACTGGGTAAAATCGCCGCGCCGGGTTGCCTGTTTAACATCAGCGAGCCGATGGTGTTCGGCATTCCGTTGGTGATGAACCCCTATTTCTTCCTGCCGTTTATTCTGACGCCGGTGGTGCTGGTGATTGTCACCTACAGCGCCATGGCCACCGGGCTGGTGACGCCGCCGGTAGGGATTGCGCTGCCCTTTACCACGCCGATTTTCATCAGCGGTTATCTGGCGACCGGCGGCCATATTTCCGGCACGGTGATCCAGGTGGTGAACTTGCTGATCTCCATGGCGATCTACTACCCGTTCTTCCGCGCCTGGGACAAGCAGAAATACCGTGAAGAGCAGCAGGCGGCGCAGCCGGCCGAGCATGCGGTCGGTACGGGAACGCCGCTGTCGTCCTAGCCCTGCCGCCCCCGGAGCGGCAGGGCAACGCCGCCGCTCCGGGTTTGCACATGAATTGTTACACTATCACAACATTAAACCGCATTATTTCAGCAACGCACGGCCAAATTGCCTGTCTGACATCCATTCATTAAACAGCAGGGTGGGAGCACGCCTCTCAACAACCTGTGTCAGTAATCGGCTATTAGCTACTTTGGCGGGAATGGTATCAAATAATGCAGAAACTCCGATGTTGGACCCAGTTACAGGTCTCCTTCTTCATTGCGTTCTATCTGGGTGTACTCCTCAATATCCCTATCTTCTATCGTCGTTATCAGCAGCTTCGCTATGACAATTTACTGTCCGTTGGCGTCGAGGTGCTGGCGGCCTTTTGCCTGGTCTGTTTTGTCACGCTGTTGATCTCTTTCCTTGGAAGGCGGGTGTTTCGCATTTTGGCGACGCTGCTGGTGCTGATCTCGGTGGCCGCCAGCTATTACATGGTGCTGTTCCACGTTGATATCGGCTACGGCATTTTGGCGGCGGTGATGACGACGGACATCGATCTGTCGAAAGAGTCGGTGGGTTGGCATTTTGGCGTATGGATGCTGTTGGTCAGCCTGTTGCCGCTGCTGCTCATCTGGCTGGCGCCGATGCCGGAGGCGGCGCTGCGGCTCAGCAACCGTTGGGCGATGCTGAAGAAAGGCGGGGTGATGCTGGCCGCCGGGCTGTGCTGTTGGCTGCCGCTCAAACTGATGGGGCAGGTGCAGGACCAGCATGACAGACAAAACAACCAGCTGATGGCCAGCTACGGCGGCGTAGTGGCCGGCAGCTATTCGCCGTCCAACTGGCTGTCCGCCCTGGGGCTGTTCACCTACAGCGCTTACGCCCAGGCAGAAGACAGCCGTAACCTGTTCGATCCGGCGGCGCATTTTACCTATCAACCGCCGAAGGACGTCGACGATCTCTACGTGGTGTTCGTTATCGGTGAAAGCGCACGCCGCGATCATATGGGTATTTACGGCTACCAGCGCGACAACACGCCTTATCTGGATAAGGAAAAGAACCTGGCGGTGCTGCAGGGCTACTCTTGCGACACCTCGACCAAACTTTCGCTGCGTTGCATGTTTGTGCGTGAGGGCGGCGCCTCGGAAGCGCCGCAGCGCACGCTGAAGGAAATGAACGTGTTCTCGGTGCTGAAAAAGCAGGGGTTCTCTTCGGAGCTGTTTTCGATGCAAAGCGAGGCCTGGTTCTATAATAAGGCGCAGGCGGATGACTATGCGCTGCGGGAAACCATTCAGGCGGAAAAACGCAACGCCGGCAAACCCGTCGACGACATGGCGCTGGTAGACGAACTGCAGGATTCTCTGGGCCGCCATCCGCAGGGCAAACATTTGGTGATCCTGCATAGCAAAGGCTCGCACTATATGTATACCGAACGCTACCCGCGCGCCTTCGCCCGCTATCAGCCGGAATGCCAGGGTATAGACGACGCCTGCTCTACCGAAGAGATGGTCAATTCGTATGACAACAGCCTGCTGTACACCGACTATTTCCTGGAGCAGGTGTTCAACCAGCTGCGCAACCGCAACGCCATCGTGTTCTACGCTTCGGATCACGGCGAGTCGATCTCCGAGAACCTGCATTTCCACGGCACGCCGCGCGATCGCGCGCCCAAAGAGCAGCGCACCATTCCGATCATGGTATGGGCGTCGGATAAGTTTCTCAGCCAACCCGATCATCAGGCGGCTTTCGAGCGGCTGAAGGCGCTGCAGCAGGCGAAAACGCCGGTGTTCCATGAGAAGCTGTTCGACAGCGTATTGGGCTGCATCGGCTACAGTTCGCCGGACGGCGGCATCGTGAAGCAGCACAACTGGTGTCAGGTGAACTGACCGGCGCAGGTGAAAAAGCAAACCGCCGTCAGGCGGTTTTTTACTGCCCGCGCTGGCTTTCGAGCCAGTGGAAAAAGCGTGAAATGCTGAGGGTGATGTCGCCGATGTTGAACGCAACGCCGACCCACAGCGCAATCATAATGACGACTCCAATGATGACGGGCAGATCCATTTTGCTCATTGGTGATATTCTTCAGTCGGTTAGGGTTGGTCTGCAGAGTAACATCAATTTATCGCGGCATAAAATGCGCGCCTAATCATTTCAGCCTGACCGTTCTGAGCCAATAAAAAAGCCACCCGCAGGTGGCTTTGTCCGTCAGATGACCTTAGTCCAGCTTCGGATGCTGATCGATCAGCGTCTGTTTTTTCTTTTCCAGCTCGGCGATCTGCGCATTGATGTCCTCGACCTTCTGTTCGATGTTGTCGTAGGTTTCCTGCAGCAGTTCTTTGGCTTCCGCGCGGTCCGAGGCGGCCGGAGTGGCGCCACGCAGCGGTTTGTTGGCGGTTTCTTTCATATACAGGCCGGTGATCAGGCCGATCACCGCCACCACCATCAGGTAGTAGGCCGGCATGTACAGGTTGCCGGTCGACTCAACCAGCCAGGCGGCGACCGTTGGCGTGGCGCCGGCGACCAGCACCGAGATATTGAACGAAATCGCCAGGGCGCTGTAGCGGATGTGCGTCGGGAACATCGCCGGCAGGATGGAGGCCATCACGCCGGTAAAGGAGTTCAGCAGCACCGCCAGCACCAGCAGGCCGACAAAGATCAGGCCAATCACGTTGCTGTTGATCAAGATGAAACATGGAATGGCCAGCGCCAACAGACCGATGCTGCCGCCGATGATAAACGGCTTACGGCCGATGCGGTCGCTGGTCAGGCCGATCACCGGCTGCACGAACAGCATGCCTATCATGATGGCGATGATGATCAGTACGCCGTGATCTTCCGAGTAGTGCAGGTTATGCGACAGATAGCTCGGCATGTAGGTCAGCAACATGTAATAGGTCACGTTGGTGGAGATAACGATACCGACGCACACCAACAGGCTTTTCCAGTGTTTGGACGCGATCTCTTTGAACGAGGTCTTCGGCGGATTCTCGATGGCGCTGCGATCGTCCTTTTCCATCTTTTCCACGTGCTGCTGGAACGCCGGGGTTTCTTCCAGCGCATGGCGCAGGTAGAGACCAATCAGGCCCAGCGGTGCGGCGATGAAGAACGGGATGCGCCAGCCCCAGTCGAGGAAGTTGGCTTCGCCGACGATGCTGGAGATCAACACCACTACGCCCGCACCCAACACGAACCCGGCGATGGAGCCGAAATCAAGCCAGCTGCCCATAAAGCCGCGTTTGCGGTCCGGGGAGTATTCGGCCACGAAGATTGCCGCGCCGGAATATTCGCCGCCGACGGAGAAGCCCTGCGCCAGTTTGGCCAGCAGCAGCAGGATCGGCGCCCAGATGCCGATCGAGGCGTAGGACGGGATCAGGCCGATACAGAAAGTGCTCACCGCCATGATGATGATGGTGATGGAAAGGACTTTTTGGCGGCCAAACTTGTCGCCCATGGCGCCAAAGAACAGGCCGCCGAGCGGGCGCACCAGGAAGGGCACCGAGAAGGTGGCCAGTGCGGCGATCATCTGTACGCCGGGAGAGGCGCCGGGAAAGAAGACTTGCCCAAGGGCGTAGGCTACGAAGCCGTATACGCCGAAGTCGAACCACTCCATCGCGTTGCCTAATGCGGCCGCGGTGATCGCTTTCTTCAGCTTGCTGTCGTCGATGATGGTGATGTCATTAATGTGCATCGGTTTATGACGTTTTCTTCTTAACTTCATATAATCATCCCTTAATGAATTTTTAGTTGTTGGTGAATTCGTAATCCCCGTTCACTTTTCTTGTTGAGCCATCAGTTTGGCTAATCATATTGCTGTTTCAGGTTGCTAGCCTCCACTCTTTTCATGAGATGTGGATCACAAAACAAAGTCGTTTTAGCCCGAGTTATGTCATATAGGTGACTAATTATTTTGCATCTATAGCTTAACGTTATATCCTGCGGCGATCAAATTTAGCAGTTTATCTTATGTGTATGCACCGAAATAGTGCGTTTTTAGGCGGGTTATTGTTCAGATTGGCGGTTTTTTGTCTGATTTGCGGTGGTTGAAGCATAGGCGTTGCCGGTACGAATACGGGAAAAATTAATGCATTTTCGCACGCAGAATGACCGGCCTGGCGTAAGGGCCAGGCCGGTAGATTAGGGTAGGTTAGGGCGCCGAGCCGCCAAATTCCTGATAAATTTTTGCCAGATTCTGGTACTGATTGAAGCGGTTGTCGTCCAGCGCCAGTTCCGTCTGGCGGCGTTGCTCTTGCGCATCCAGCCAGAAGGTGATGGGCACGGCGCCCTGCCGATAACGCACCTCGTTCAGCCGCTCCGATTTGCGCGCCAGCGCCAGCGCCGCGCGCAGATGCGTTTCCTGTGCCATCAGCTGTGCACGCAGCGAAAGGGCGTCATCTACGCCGGCCATGGCTTTGTACAACGCCTGTTTGAATTCCAGCACCCGCTGTTCATAGTCGTTGCGGGCAATGTTGATGTCTACGTTCATCTGCCGCCATTCGAGGAACGGCAGCGACAGGCTGGCGCCCACCGAACCGATCGGGTTGCGCAGGAACTCCAACAGCGCGGTGCTGCTGGTGCCCAGGGAACCCGTCAGATTAAAGGCCGGGTAATACTCGGCGCGCTTGATATCGACGTTGGCCAGCGCGGCGCGCAGCCGCAGCTCCCTGGCGATGATGTCTGGCCGCTGGCTCAGCACGCTGGCCGGAATGCCGCCGTTGATTTGCGGCAGCGGCGCGCTTGGCAGGCGAGTGGGTTCGACCACGGCCCGGCCCGGCGCCGTCCCCAGCAATACCGCCTGTTCGTTCAACGCCTGCAGGCGGTCACGCTGCAACGCCAGCAGGCGGTTTTCCTGAGTCAACAGGCTTTGTTCGGCGTTCACCACGTCCAGCGCCGAGGAGCCGCCGGCGTCAAAACGGGCTTTGGCCAGCCGCAGCGTGTCTTTGGCGTAGGCAATGCTTTGTTGAATGACGCCGATTTGTTGATTGATAAAGCCGATCCGCCAGTAGTTGTTGCTGGCTTCGCTCAGCAACGTCAGGCGAAACGCCTGCAGATCCTGTTCGCTTGCCTGGCTGGCCCACTCGGCGGCATCGCGCTGGCGGGCAATTTTGCCCCACAGGTCGAGTTCATAGCCGGTGCTGAGGCTGGCGCTGCTGCTTTTGTTCCAGGGCGAAGATGCGGACAATGACCTGCTGCTGCCGGCGTTCAGCGCGGCGCCAAGGCTGGGGCTGCTGCTGATGCCGACCCTTTCGGCATCCAGCCGGGCGCGGTAGACCCGCAGCGCCGCAGCGGCCAGATCGTTGTTGCCGGCCATCACCTGCTGCAGCCAACGGTCAAGTTGCGGATCCTGAAAATCGCGCCAGTCAAACGGCGGCGGAACGGCGCCGTCATTCTGACGCCAGTGGGCCGGGTAGTTCACCTGCGGCGCCCGGTAATCGCTTTTCAATGCATTGCCGCAGCCTGCGCCGAGCAGAGCGGCGAGGCATACAGCCAGGGGGGATAAAATTTTCATGGGTTACTCGCTGGCCAATGAGATGACCGGATCCATCCGTGCCGCCTTGCGGGCGGGGAGATAACCGAAGATCATGCCGATTAAGGTGGAGCAGAAAAACGCCGTGGCGGCGGCCTGCCAGGAATAGATGGCGGTGAGCATGCCGCCCGCCAGCGCGGTGAACAGCGATCCGGCGGCGAACGACAGCGCAATGCCCAATGCGCCGCCAATCAGGCACACCAGCACCGCTTCAATCATAAACTGCTGCATGATGTCGCTGCGCCGCGCGCCCACCGCCATGCGCACGCCAATTTCATGCGTACGCTCGGTGACGGAAACCAGCATGATGTTCATTACGCCCAAGCTGCCGATCACCAGCGAGATCGACGCAACCATCAGGATCAACAGGCTAAGCGTCATCGAGGTATGTTCGATGGATTTGCGATACTGATCGCGGTTGAACAGCATGAAGTCCTTCACGCCGTGGCGCTGGGTCAGCAGTTGGGTAATGGCGCTGACGGCCGCCGCGTTGTCGACGTCGTCCTTCAGCCGCAGGCTGATGCTGCTCAGCACCGGCTTGCCGACCATGCGATACATCACAGTGCTGTAGGGCATCCATACGCTTATGCGGTTCGGGGCATAGTCGCGGTTGCTTTTGACGACGCCTATCACCCGTGCGGGGACGGAGCCGAGAAACACGATCTGGCCGAGCGGCTCTACGCCGAAGTCGCCGAACAGCGCCTGCCGCGCATTGTCGTCGATGATCGCTTCCTGCAACGCATTGCGATCGTCGCGGAAGGTGGAACCTTGCACCAGAGCAATGCCGTTGACGCGGAAGTAGTCGCGCCCGACGCCAGTGATCGACGCGGTGGCCGATTTGCTGCGAAAGCGAATGCTGTCCGAAGCGCTGACCTCGGGGCTGACGCTGTCGACAAAGCTTTGTTTGGCGAGCGCCTCGGCGTCGGCCGGCACCAGGGTGCGGATGCTATCGATGGCGTCGTCGAAGAAATCGCGGCCAGGGTAAATGCTGACCACGTTGGTGCCCAGCCCTTTGATATTTTCCAGCGTGCGCTGTTTGGCGCCTTCACCCAGCGCGACTACCGTCACCACCGCGGCGATGCCGAAAATAATGCCGGTCATGGTCAGCGCGGTGCGCAGCCGGTGGGCATTCATCGCTTTCAGCGCCATTTGCAGCGATTCGCGGGTGCGGTCGAGCAGGCTCTGCCAGCCGCGTTGCCTGCTGCGGTTGGGCGGTGGCAGCGCGGCTGCGACGGCGGGGGGGCTGCCGCTGTCGGCGACGATCTCGCCGTCACGCAGCTCGATAATGCGCCGGGCGTGCTGCGCCACCTTCATGTCGTGAGTGACGATCACCACCGTGTGCCCGCGCTGGTTAAGTTCGCTGAGGATCGCCAGCACTTCCTGGCCGGACTGCGAGTCCAGCGCGCCAGTGGGTTCGTCCGCCAGAATGATCTCTCCGCCGTTGATCAGCGAGCGGGCGATGCTGACGCGCTGCTGTTGGCCGCCGGAAAGTTCACCGGGTTTGTGATGCTCGCGGCCTGCCAGCCCCAACCGGGCAAGCAGCCGGGCCGCGTGTTGGCGGCGCCGGTCGCGCTGGGTATTGGCGTAAATCGCCGGGATCTCGACGTTGCCCAGCGCGCTGAGATCGGGCATCAGATGGTAGCGCTGGAAAATAAACCCGATGTGCTCGCGGCGTAGCCTGGCCAGTTCGTCCGGCGACAGGCGGGCGGCGTTTTGGCCGCCGATGTAATAGTCGCCGCGATCCGGCACGTCGAGACAGCCCATGATGTTCATCAGCGTCGACTTGCCGGAGCCGGAGGTGCCGATGATCGCCACCAGTTCGCCGGCGGCGATGGTCAGGTCGATCTCCTTCAGCACCCTCAGGGCCTGCCCGCCGTTGGTATAGGTGCGGCTGATATTTTTTAGCTCGATGAGATTGTTCACAGGAAGATGCCGTCCTCGGCCGATTTGGCGCCTGGCTGCGACAACACCACGGTTTCTCCGGCTTCCAGCCCACCGAGGATCTGAATATCGACGTTGTTGGTGATGCCGGTTTTCACCTCGCGGGTTTCCAGCCGGTTATCTTTGGTCAACACCTGCACCTGCTGTTTTTTGCCATCGATTTTATGCACCGCCTGGATCGGTACCAGCAGCGCGTTTTTGGCTTCGCCAAGCAGCAGCGAAACCTGCGCGGTCATGGCGATACGCAGCCGGTTTTCCGGGTTCGGCACGTCCAGCAGCGCGTTGTAATATACCGAAGCGTTCGAGGTGCCGGAGCCGGAGGCGGAGCTGCCGGCGCCCAGCGAGTCGTCTTTCATTACCGATTCCGGCGCCAGCTCGACGGTGCGCAGGGTGGCGTCATAGCGCTTGTCCGGCTCCGAGAAGATGGTGAAGTAGGCTTTTTGCCCGGCGGATATATGGGTGATGTCGGCTTCGGAGATCTGGGCCTTGATGGTCATGACGTCCAGCCGCGCCAGCTTGATGATGGTTGGCGCGCTCTGGCTGGAGTTGACCGTCTGGCCCTGCTGGGTGACCACGGCGATGACGATGCCGTCCATCGGCGCCAGCACGCGGGTGTAGCTCAGATCGACCTTTTTCTTCTCCACTTCTATCTGCGTCTGCACCAGACGGGCGTTCAGGGACAACAGTTCGGCGCGGGTGGTGGCGAGCGTGGCTTCGGCGGATTCAAAGTCTTCGCGCGAGCCGGCCTCGTCGTTCAGCATGCGCCGCTGGCGTTTGAAGCGGGATTCTGCCTGTTTCAGCAGCGCCTGTTTGGCCTGCAGATCGGCCTTGACCTGGTTGAGCGCCGATTCGGCGAGGCGCAGATCGTTGCGCTGCGGCAGGTCGTCGATGTCGGCGATCGGTTGCCCTTTGGTGACGCGGTCGCCCAGTTTCACCTTCAGCGATTTCACCTGCCCGGAAACTTGTGCACCGACGTTGACGCGTTCTATGGCGTCGAGCCGCCCGGTGGCCAGAACGGCATTTTCGATGTCGCCCAGGCGGGCCGGTGCGGTGACATAGGCCGGCAGCGGCGGGCGTTGCAGAAAGAACGCCAGCGCGGCGACGAGAATAATGAGTGAAACGGCGGCGATAATCGCCAGGCGGCGAGGTGTGAATTTCATTAGCGGTATGCCCAGGTTTTCCATAACGATAAAAACGGCGGTGCCAGCTAGCCATAATGACAGCGTTAGCCTTAACTGGCGGTAAACGCCCGGCGTTTCCCGCCAGTTAGGGCGATAGTAATGATTTTTTTGCTAAATATCACGGTAAGTCATGGCCAGGTCGCAGCATGCATTTTGCGCAAAATGGCGTTATACTGGATAAAAAACCATGTATCCTTGTTCAGCAAGCGCGTAATGTTCTTATGATGCCAAATCGTCTCGAGCCGGAGCTCGATATTTATCAGTATCCGCAACACCTGCGTGGCTGCCTGGAGCAACTGCCCAGGGCGCCGGGTGTTTATCTGTTTCATGGCCAGAGTGAAACTCTGCCGCTGTACATCGGTAAAAGCGTCAATATTCGCAGCCGCGTCATGGCGCATTTTCGCGCTCAGAATGAAGCCAAACTGCTGCGACAGACTCAGCGCATCAGTTGGATCGCCACTGCGGGGGAGCTGGGCGCGCTGCTGCTGGAAGCGCAACTGATCAAGCAGCGGCAACCGTTGTTCAATAAGCGGCTGCGGCGTTCGAAGCAGCTGTGTTCGCTGCGTTTGAGCGATGAACGCGTCGAGATTGCGCATGCCGAAGACATCGATTTTTCCACTACGCCCAATCTGTATGGCCTGTTCGCCAACCGCAGCGCCGCGTTGGAAAAACTGCGAACCATCGCCGACGAGCAGCGGCTGTGTTACGGCAAATTGGGCATCGACAAGCTGCCTGCCGGCAGGGCCTGTTTTCGCTTCAGCCTGCGCAAATGCGCTGGCGCCTGTTGCGGCGCCGAATCCGGGTTGCAACACCATCAGCGCCTGGCGGCCGCGCTGGAACAAACCCGCCTTACCTGTTGGCCCTATGCGGGCCGGGTTGCGTTGGAAGAGCAGGGGGAAGGCCTGCGCCAGTATCATGTGATCCATAATTGGTTTTATCTGGGCTCGGTTGGCAGCCTGGAGCAGGTCGATACCCTGCAGCGTGCCGCGAGCCATTTCGACAGCGACGGTTACAAGATCTTGTGCCGGCCGCTGCTGGGCGGCAACTACCGGATTATTGAACTGCCCGGTTAGGATAAGTCGGAGATTAAGGTGAGATTTATCTGCAAAACCAGGGGATCGTGCTTTCGTTGCTTGAAGCCATAGCCTTAATATGGATAATGACGCCCCGAAGCGCAGGAGCGCGCTATTAACTCAGTTGGCAGAGTGATTGGTTTTATAATGGCTTGTTTTGGCTAGAAATTGATAGACGCGGGTTCGAGTCCTGCATAGCGCGCCAGCTTTCTCCTTGCACTGCGGTTAAGCTAAAGCGCACCCGGGTTGATTTGCACTATCGGCTCCTCGTTGGGATTTTCGGGTGCGCTTTACCCTAACCGCGGCACCTTCCTCGCTTTTCCATCATCGATCCTTTGCTAAACTGTAAACAGGCAGGTTTGCTGCCCGGCAACAGGAGGTCGATATGTCTCATCCCGATCAACTGCAAGAGCTCTTGCAACGCGTCGCCGCCCTTGAGGCGAGAGAGAAGTCTTTGACCGCCGCTTCCAATGCCTATCAGGCGATTATCACCACCATGCTTGGCAATCTGGAGAAAAGCGATCGCGATCGGATCATCGCGATGATTGACCAGGCGCATGAGATTGCCTATGCCCGTGCCATCCAGCGCAGCGATGAACCGAAGAAGCAGAGAATCAAACAGGCGGACGATATCGCCCAGCGCATGTTTATGTTCGCGCAGGGCAAAGCCTCGCAGCCACGCTGAACGGCCGACTATAACAGTTGCCCATTTTTAAGTGGTTAACTGATCTACCTGGCCAAACTGTACCTGTGGTAGTTTGAGGAATGATTTTTGATGGCAATAATGCTTTCGGCATAAGGTTGTAAAGATGGACGCGATTAAAAGCATCTTGGTTAAAGAAATAGAAGGGATCAATCGGCGGGAAGGGCGTGACGGCAAGCCGCGTTTCAACAGCGAATTCGCCCGTACTCACCGCTATTTGTGCCTCGCCATGTTCGCCGGTTATTTCGCCGTGATTGGCGTGATGTATCCGGTGCCCTATATGGGGTTCTATGCTTTCCTCGGCTTTACCGCCTTTGTGCTGTTTATGTTCGCCATGCTGTTGATTGAGATCCGGCCGGTGTATCGGTTCGAAGACATTGGCGTGCTGGATTTGCGGGTGTGTTACAACGGCGAGTGGTATTTCACCCGTGAACTCTCTCCCCAGGCGGTGCAGCAACTGCTGGAAGAGCCGTCTATCGGCGCGGCGTTGAAGGCGCGCATGCGGGAAATCATCGCCAACAAAGGCGAAATCGACTTTTACGACGTTTACGATATGGCGTATGGCAAAAAGCCGCAGGAGAGCCAACCGCAGGTCGCGGCGCTTAACTGAGGGTTTCCGCTCGCGCGCTTGTCGATTATACTCACAGCTTGTACTGCGTTAAGCCTGAGGACCGAGCAATGAGTGATGATATTTTCGATTTTGATATCGATGCCGAGTTAGCCAAAGCAGAAGAAAAAGCGGCGGAGAAAGTAAAAGAAGTCCCTGAGATCCTCGAGGATGAAGCGGACTGCGAAGGATGTAAAATCTGAGCGCACAACGCCATTAAAAACCGCTGCGGCGGTTTTTTTATGTCTGGCAAAAGGCAAAAAAAAGCCCGTTTCAGGCGGGCCAACACTTTAAGTAGTATGAGGGTTTGTTATTTACTTATTCCATGTTTGTTTAGCATACGCTCAACCCGCGGCTTGAGAAGCAGCAACATTGTAACAAAATGAGCCTGAGCACGGTTAGTCCAGGACGAACCCCCAGATTAACAGCCCGGCCACGGTGAGCAGGCACAGCGCCGATACCGTTACCAGAATTTTTCCCAGAATGTCTTTCTCTTGTTCCTGCTGTGTCACGTTAAGATTATCCAATCAAAAGCCTATGGACCAAATCGGCGATGCCCAGATCCAGCACCGCAACCGCCAGCGCCATTATCACCATCACCGAAAGAAATCGAGTTTTGTTGTTCACATCCCGACCTTATTGCCTCCGCCGTTCAACAATCGGCATAAATAAATATATCAATGAGATATAAGGAATCAGGGGGGACCCTATCAATAGTTACAGAAATTAAGAACCTTCCGCTGGCAATAAGTTCCGTATGCGGGGATAACCCGCCGCGGAAGGCCGCGCGGCGGGGAAAAGGGCGCTCAGTCGGTGACGATCCTTACGCCGATTTTGCTGACCTGCTTGCCGTCCATTTCGGCGATGGTCCAGGTCAGACCGTCCCATTCCACCTGATCGCCGATCACCGGTTCGCCGCCAATCAGTTGAATGACGAACTGGCCGAGCGTCTGCTGATCGTCCACGTCATCCTGCAGGTTCAGGCCGTACACCTGCGAGATATCGCTCAGGCGGGCGTCCGACTGCAGGATAAAGTCACCGAAGAAGCGCTCGTCGAGGGTCACGGCCGGCGCCTGGCTGAACAGCTTGCCGAGGATTGGCAAGTCATGCTCATGGCCGATTACGCACAGAATATCGTTCTCGCGCAGCCGGGTGCTGCCGCTGGGGTGCAGCAGTTCTTTGCCACGGAACAAGGCGGCGATACGGGTATTGGGCGGCATTTTCAGCTCGCGCAACGCCGCACCGACGCACCAGTTTTCCGCCGATAGCTGATAAACGAACTGTTCCCACTGGTTTTCCGGGTGAACGTCCAGCCCAACCCGCGATATCGGCTTCAGCGCCGGCGGCACTATCACCTTGGCTTTACGGGCGGCGAAGGACAGCGTGGTGCCCTGCAGCAGCAGGGAAACCAGTACGACAAAGAAGGCCACGTTGAAAAACAGTTGCGCATTCGGCAAACCGGCCATCATCGGGAACACCGCCAGGATCACCGGCACGGCGCCGCGCAGACCGACCCAGGAAATAAAACCGCGTTCGCGCAGGGTGAAGCTGCGAAACGGCAGCAGGCCGATAAACACCGAAAGCGGGCGGGCGAACAGGATCATCCACAGCGACAGCAGCAGGGCGGGGATGGCGATCGGCAGCAGCTCATGCGGGTTGAGCAACAGCCCCAGCACCAGGAACATGCCGATCTGGCTCAGCCAGGCCAGGCCGTCGAAGGTTTGCACGATGCCGTGCCGGTTGCGGATTGGCCGGTTGCCCAGCAGCAGGCCGCACAGGTACACCGCCAGAATGCCGCTGCCGTCCAGCGCCGTGGTCAGGGCGAAAATCAATATGCCGCCGCTCACCGCCAGCAGTGGATACAGGCCTTCGGCCAGTTTGATGTGGTTGATCAGCGCCAACAGCAACCAACCGCCGCCGAGGCCGAAGACGATGCCCATGCCGAACTGCTGCATCAGGTGCAGCGGGAACATCCAGCTCAGGGTGGTTTCACCGGCGGCGATCATCGCTATCAGGGTGATGGTGAGAAATACCGCCATAGGATCGTTGCTGCCGGATTCGATTTCCAGCGTGGCGCTGACGCGCTCATTGAGGCCCTTGCCGCCCAACAGCGAGAACACCGCGGCGGCGTCGGTGGAGCCGATGATGGCGCCAATCAACAGGCCCTGCAGCAGATCGAGATTGAACAGCCAGGCGGCGGCCATGCCGGTCAGCCCAGCGGTAATCACCACGCCGAGGGTGGCGAGCGACAGCGCCGGCCACAGGGCGACGCGGAACGAGCTGACGCGGGTGCGCATGCCGCCGTCGAGCAGGATCACCGCCAGCGCCAGGTTACTCACCAGATAGGCCACCGGGTAATTGCTGAAAACGATGCCGCCCGGCCCGTCGACGCCGGCCAGCATGCCGATCGCCAGAAATATCACCAGGATCGGGATGCCGAGGCGCGAAGAAAACGAGCTTAGCAGAATACTTGCTCCCACCAGCACGGCACCGATGACGAACAGACTGTTAATGGCGCTGGCATCCAAAATAACGTTCTCCTGAGGTTGGGCTGGGGGCGGCGCGTAAGCGCAATGAACCCGATGATGATAGCGTGTTTAGTGGGTAAAACGCCAAGGCTGATTGATAAAACAATCTGGCCTTTATTCTCGTTTGGTCAGGAAGCGATGAGCAATGGCGGGGAATCGATGGAATTCTTACTTTTATCTATAGTTATCAGGCTACTGTATTTTATCTTTGGCAATAATCCCCGCTTCCGGCACGCGGGAAAAACCATTAAGCCCCCGCCGGGAGGCTTAATGGTTTGCTGACGGGGGGATTAATGGTCGAGTGATTGCAAGGCGCGCTTGATCAGCTCGGCGGCCAGCTTCCTTTCCGCCTCTGAGATGCCGTCCAGATTGAAGTTGGAAAGTTCGGTTACCAGAATGCTGCGCTCTTTGCCGCTGATCGACGTGTCCAGCGCAGACAGCAGCCTGCCGAGGATCTTCAGCAGCGTGGCGTTTTCTGGCACGGCTTCCGGCGCCGCGGTGTCTTTGTCGGTCATTAAAAATCCTCTCTGTCGTGACGGAAGGGAGATACGGCTAACGTGCTTACCTAAGTAAACGCGCATTCCCTCAGGGTTCATTGAGCCCAATCGCTACCGTAAGGCAGGGATGTGGATTTCCACTTATTCATTACAGTTATAACAACTCACTGCAATATGCTCCAGCATAACTTTGCCCTAACTTGGAAGCCGGGGCTGAGCAATGCGTGCTCTGTATGCAAAGTGAATTATATGCGCTCTGGCGATCGGGCGTATGACGGGAAAAACCCTGCAAATACTGATGATTTGCAGGGCGAGGGGTTTATTGCGGTTTGCCGGAGAACAGGAAACGCAGTACGGGAACCCGCTTGTGCAGTTCATATAATCCGAAGGCCAACGTGAAGACAAACAGCAGGCCCAGCAGGAATCCCAGCAGATTGTTACCGATATAAGGTGTCACAAAAGCGCCATATATCAGGGTGAGCGGATGGTGCACCAGATATATAAACAGCGAGGCATTGACCAGATAAGTGATTCGTGGCGAGTGGTAGTTCAGCAGGCTGTGGCCGAATGAGAACACCAGATTAGCCATCAGGATCCCCAATAGAGATTTGATCACCACTTCCAGTTCAAACATATAGCTGCTGTGGGCCAACAGCTTCTGGTTCAGCATGTAAGCGATGAACAGCAACAGCGCGCCCAGCAGCGCCAGCGGCGAACGGCGCAGAAAAATTTCCTTCAACCACACATACTTAAACGCGTAAGCGCCCAGGATGAAGAACGGCAGATAGAACATCGTCTCCATCACCACGAAGTTGAACAGACCGTTGGATAATAACTGAGGGGCAAAAATTAAAATAATACGGTGCGCGGCCGAATAGAATAACGCATAAATAAGAAAGAGCAGTGAGATGTTTCCTAATCCTGTCATCTTATTTATTAGCGCCGGCACCTGGGCGCTTTTTTGCGCCTTAATTTTTCTGAACAGGTAAAAGCATACGCTGGTCAATAACGTGAGCGTTAATAAAAACCACAGATGAGAAACCAGCTCCCAAACTGTTACATTTATTTTCTGATAGAGAGAAAAATTATCCCAGCCGTTCAGCTTATCGGTGAAGTATTTCAGCATGAAAAACTGCGGCACGGTTATTAATGGGATGGAACTCAGCAACGGGATCGCCACGCGTTCCAGCCGCACCTTCAGCCACTGGCGGCGCTCGTAGCGCTGGTAGAGCATGTAGGAGAAGTAGCCGGATATCACGAAGAACACCTGCATGCGGAAAGCGTGGATGAAGTCGTTCAGCACCGTAAGCGAAAAGGAGGGGGTGGCGCTGTTCACCGCCCAGGCGTGGCTGGAATAGATCAGGGAGAGGTGAAAAGGGACACCGAGCAACATCAAATAGGCCCGGATTGAATCGAGAAAAAACTCGCGTTGGTTGCTGCCGTTAGTCATAGGTTACCGCTGGTGATTTAATCGGATGATCATTAACACGCTTAATAAGTCGTCAAGGGTTAAATCGTTATCTGAAACCCTACTATACCGATTCACATTTTTCCATAGCGTCTTGTTGCGCGGCTTGCTACGCTGGTGTTTCGCCAGCTGCTTAAACAATGAGCCGCAAACATGAACCATCCATTTATCATGTTGTCGGAAAGCTGAATAATCCATTAATATGGATTTAAATGTTTTGAGCACACGAATAGGGGGGGATGTGCTAGTTAATATATTGTCCGGACAACCACGCGCGGCGAGCGTTCGTTGGTTAGGCGCTACCGTATTGTTCACGCTGTTTACTTCGCAGGCTTGGGCTTTTTCCATCGATGATGTGGCCAAGCAGGCGCAGGATCTGGCAGGGAAAGGCTTCGAAGCGCCGAAGAGCAACCTTCCTTCTCAGTTCCGCGAGATGAAGTTCGCGGACTATCAGCAGATTCAGTTCAATCACGATAAAGCCTATTGGAGTAAGCTGAAAACCCCTTTCAAGCTTGAGTTTTATCATCAGGGGATGTACTTCGACACGCCGGTGAAGATCAATGAAGTCACCACCACCAGCGTAAAAGAGATCAAGTACAGCCCGGACTACTTTAACTTCGGTTCGGTCAAGCACGATCCGGATTCGGTGAAGAACCTCGGCTTTGCCGGCTTCAAGGTGCTGTATCCGATCAACAGTGCGGACAAGAACGACGAGATTATGAGCCTGCTGGGCGCGAGCTACTTCCGCGTGGTGGGTAAAGGGCAGGTATACGGGCTTTCGGCCCGCGGCCTGGCGATTGACACCGCTTTGCCGTCTGGCGAAGAGTTCCCGCGTTTCCGCGAGTTCTGGGTCGAGCGTCCGAAGCAGGGCGACAAACACCTGGTTATCTACGCACTGCTGGATTCGCCGCGCGCGACCGGCGCTTACCGCTTTGTGGTTTATCCGGGCCGCGACAGCACGGTGGACGTCGAGTCCAAAGTGTTCCTGCGCGACAAGGTCGGCAAACTGGGCATGGCGCCGTTGACCAGCATGTATCTGTTTGGGCCGAGCCAGCCGTCGCCGACGCTGAACTACCGCCCGGCGCTGCATGACTCCAACGGCCTGTCGATCCACGCCGGCAACGGTGAATGGATCTGGCGCCCGCTGAACAACCCGAAACATCTGTCCGTCAGCACCTACACCGTCGAGAATCCGAAAGGCTTCGGCCTGCTGCAGCGCGGCCGCAACTTCCGCGATTACGAAGATCTGGACGATCGTTACGATCTGCGCCCAAGCGCCTGGATCGAACCGCGCGGCGACTGGGGCAAGGGCAAGGTTGAGCTGGTGGAAATCCCGACGGCGGACGAAACCAACGACAACATCGTCGCCTTCTGGACGCCGGACGTGCTGCCGGATGCCAAAAAGCCGCTGGCGCTGAGCTACCGTCTGCACTTCACCCGCGATGAAGACAAGCTGCATTCGCAGGATATCGCCTATGTCAGCAAGACCATGCGCTCAACCGGCGACGTGAAACAGTCGAACCTGATCCGCGAGCCTGACGGCAGCGTGGCGTTCCTGGTTGACTTCGTCGGCCCGGTGCTGAAAGGCCTGGACGCCAACGCGCCGATCGCCTCTCAGGTGAGCGTCGGTGATAACGGTGAGATGGTGGAAAACAATGTCCGCTATAATCCGGTGACCAAAGGCTGGCGCCTGACGCTGCGTCTGAAAGTGAAAGACGACAAGAAGCCGGTGGAAATGCGCGCGGCGCTGGTCAATGGCGATAAGACCCTGTCGGAAACCTGGAGCTATCAGCTACCTGCCAATGAATAAGCCTACTCAACCCGCCCAGGATTATCTTGCGGCGATGCCTCTGACCGCTGAGCGGTCGGAGGCGCTTAAATCACAGCCGGCGGCGGATGACGCCCTGGCGCTGGAGGCGCTGCATCGTCAGATGGGCGCCGCCGACGCCAACGTCAACAGCCTGCCGGCGGACGACGTGGCGCTGGCCTCGGTCAAGGCGCGTATTGAAAACGCCTGGCCGGACGCGGTCAGCGATGAAGACTTCGATACCGACCCGGAAGGGCGCACCATTCTCAAGGCGACGCCGCCGGTGAAACGCACCAGCATGTTCCCCGAAGCCTGGCGCACCAACCCGGTGGCGCGCTTCTGGGATTCGCTGCTGGGCCGTACCCCGCATAGCCGCCATGCCTCCAAAGAGGAAGCCGAAGCGGAAAATCGCTGGCGCGCGGTCGGCTCGATGCGCCGCTACGTGCTGCTGGTATTGATGCTGGTGCAGACCGGCATCGCCACCTGGTACATGAAAACCATTCTGCCTTATCAGGGATGGGCGCTGATCGATCCGCTCGCCATGTGGGACCAGGATGTGATGCAGTCGGTGCTGCAGTTGCTGCCTTATGTGCTGCAAACCGGCATCCTGATCCTGTTCGCCATCCTGTTCTGCTGGGTGTCCGCCGGTTTCTGGACCGCGCTGATGGGCTTCCTGCAGCTGCTGATCGGCAAAGACAAATACAGCATCTCCTCCACCATCAAGGGCGATGAGCCGATCGATCCGGCGCACCGCACCGCCTTGATCATGCCTATTTGCAACGAAGACGTCGAACGGGTGTTCGCCGGCCTGCGTGCGACCTACGAATCCGTCGCCGCCACTGGCCAGCTGGAACACTTCGATATCTACGTGCTGAGCGACAGCTACGACCCGGATATCTGCGTGGCGGAGCAAAAGGCCTGGATGGAGCTGTGCCGCGACGTCGACGGCCACGGCCGCATTTTCTATCGCCGCCGCCGCCGCCGCGTGAAGCGTAAAAGCGGCAACATCGACGACTTCTGCCGTCGCTGGGGTGGGGAATACAGCTACATGGTGATCCTGGACGCCGACAGCGTGATGAGCGGTGAATGCCTCACCGGTCTGGTGCGCCTGATGGAAGCCAACCCGAACGCCGGGATTATCCAGTCGGCGCCGAAGGCCTCCGGCATGGACACGCTGTACGCGCGCGTGCAGCAGTTCGCCACCCGGGTGTACGGGCCGCTGTTTACCGCCGGCCTGCATTTCTGGCAGTTGGGCGAATCGCACTACTGGGGCCACAACGCGATCATCCGCGTGAAGCCGTTTATCGAACACTGTGCGCTGGCGCCGCTGCCGGGTGAGGGCTCCTTCGCCGGCTCGATTTTGTCGCATGACTTCGTCGAGGCCGCGCTGATGCGCCGCGCCGGTTGGGGCGTGTGGATCGCCTATGATCTGCCTGGCAGCTACGAAGAATTGCCGCCTAACTTGCTGGACGAGCTGAAGCGCGACCGCCGCTGGTGCCACGGCAACCTGATGAACTTCCGCCTGTTCCTGGTGAAGGGCATGCACCCGGTGCACCGTGCGGTGTTCCTGACCGGCGTGATGTCCTATCTGTCGGCGCCGCTGTGGTTCATGTTCCTGGCGCTGTCCACTGCGCTGCAGGTGGTGCATACCCTGATGGAACCGCAGTACTTCCTGCAGCCGCGCCAGCTGTTCCCGGTGTGGCCGCAGTGGCGCCCGGAACTGGCGATAGCCTTGTTCTCCACCACCCTGGTGCTGCTGTTCCTGCCTAAGCTGCTCAGCATCGTGCTGATCTGGGCCAAGGGCGCGAAAGAATACGGCGGCGCTTTCCGGTTGCTGATTTCGATGCTGATGGAAATGCTGTTCTCGGTGCTGCTGGCGCCGGTGCGCATGCTGTTCCATACCGTGTTCGTGGTCAGCGCGTTCCTTGGCTGGGAAGTGGTGTGGAATTCACCGCAGCGCGATGACGACGATACCCCCTGGGGCGAAGCGTTCAAACGCCACGGCTCGCAAATGTTGCTGGGCCTGGTGTGGGCCGGCGGCATGGCCTGGCTGGATCTGCGTTTCCTGTGGTGGTTATCGCCGATCGTGTTCTCGCTGATCCTGTCGCCGTTCGTTTCGGTGCTGTCGAGCCGGGCGACTCTGGGCATGAAGAGCAAGCGCGCCAAGCTGTTCTTGATCCCGGAAGAATACTCGCCGCCGCGCGAGCTGCTGGCGACGGAAGAGTATCTGCAGCTTAACCGCGAACGCGCCTTGGCCAACGGTTTTATGCATGCGGTGGTCAACCCGTCCTTCAATGCGCTGTCCGCCGCATTGGCGACGGCGCGCCACCACCTGCGCGCGACGATTGAACGCAACCGCGAAGAGCGGGTGAAGGAAGCGTTGGTGCTGGGGCCGGAGAAACTGGTGAAAGGCAAACGCCTGGAGCTGTTGAGCGACCCGGTGGCGCTGTCGCGCCTGCACCAGCGCGTCTGGCTGCAGCCGGAAGGCGCCGCCTGGCGTGAATATTATCAACAGTTGCCGCATAACCCGCTGGCGCATCCGGTGGGGCAGCGTTAACCGCTGGATCCGCAGTTGCGAAAGGGGATGCGCATGGCGCGTAATGCCGGTCAGTTAAGCCTGACTGGCATTTTTTTATCCAATCTCTGTTCGCTCCGTGCAGGACGAATTGCCGTAAGGACCCTGCATTTCTCTGCTAGCGCAATGTACGGCAATTGGAGGGGCCGAAGGCGCGGCCCCTCCACCCGCGCCCTCGCTTAACACCGTCTGTCCGCTGCGCGGATACCCTCGCTGCACCTGCGTTGTCGGGCGGGTCGGCTACGACAAACGTCCCTGTTAGTCTCGCCTCAACCGGCCTTCCCTGGCCGGTTGCCCCTGACAACGCCGTCTTGCTCGGCAGCCGGTGATGCGCGCCCAAGGTCAACACCCGAATCTGCCGCCACCGGGCAACCTGTTCCCTCAGTTTGATATTGCGTTATGGAAGACAGTGAAAATAGTGAGATGAGCAGGGTGTTGGGCGCCCTTGAAGACGCCGAACGCAGGAGCGGCGCATAGGCGAAACCGCCAAGGACGGCGGTTTCAGGCGAGACAGGCAGGGACGCCTGTCGTAGCCGGCCGTGATGCGACGGGACGGAGGGAGGGTAGTTGGCGAAGCCAACCGTCTGATTGGGCAAGGGCGCGGGTTGCAAGGGGCCGCGCCTACGGCCCCTTGCTCGGTCGAGGTGGGTGAGTCTCATGGTGCATCTCACCTTTATCGACCGAAAACTTCACCAACGCCCGCAGAAAAACGCTAACTGACAAGCATTATGCGCATGGCGCGTCCCCTTTTTTTCGCCCATTGCTTACGTATCGCCGACCAAGCGCCGGCCTAAAAGCGTGCTAAAATCCGCCTGAGGCGTTGTTTATTCCGAACAACCCAGGCAAAGAGTCAATGTGGTGAAGCTCCCTTTTCTCATGCGTTTCCCGTTGCTGGTGGCCGGCGTGATGGCCTTATCCGGCTGCGGCAGCATCGTCAGCCGCACCGTGCCCGGCGCCGGGCACGGCCATCAATATTATCCCGGCGTGCAGTGGGATCTGCGCGATAGCCCGTGGCGTTATATCACGGTGATAGACGTGCCGCTGTCTATGGTGGTGGATACCTTTATGCTGCCGTTTGACGCGCAGCATGGCCCTTATGAATAAGGCACATCAGCGCGTGGCGAACACCACCAATTGGTAATCTTTTTGGCCGCTGCGAAAGGGCGCCAGCGCCGTCATGCCGAGGCCTTGCACATGCGCCGCCAGCGAGTGGGGGTTATCGTCGTCGATAAACAGCGCGCCGGCGTCAAATTCGCCGCAGGTATGCGCCCTGACGGCGGCATACAGCTGCTTCAGCACGCCCTTGCCGCGCCAGGCGCGATCGAGGCACACCGGGCCATACATAAACACCCGCTGCTCGCTGAGCGGCGCGCCGTTGAAAGACAGGCCGGCCAGCGTCGCCAGCATGGCGTCCACCACCGGCGGGCGCGGCCGCGCGTCGGTGGACATCAGGCAGACAAAGCCCGCCAGCCGCTCAGCCGCCGTCGCCACCAGAATGCCCAGCCGCTGATTGATGTGCGCCAGCTGCGCCTCGTCCATGCGCGAGACGATGAATCCCTGCCGCTTTTGGGCGTCGCTGAGGTTCTCCGGCACGTTTTGCGCCTGCAGCTGCAGAATAGCGGGGTAGTCTGCAGGGCGCGCCAGGCGAACGGCTATCGAGGCTTGGCCGCAGGGGCTCACCTTTCGTCCCATTCGTCGGCGGCGGCCTGGCCTTCCTCGGTGTCCAGCGGCGGTTCGAGCTGGAAGTCGCCTTCCTCCCACTCGTACAGGGTGTTTTCATCGATCCATTCGGCGGTGATCTCCACTTCGTCGTAGTCACCGTCAAAAATTGCCTGGGCCGCCGCACCGCTGCGCAGCGTCAGGCACTCAACCGACTCGCCTTCCTCTTCGAAGAATTCCGCCTGCCACATGATGTCGCCTTCCTGCATCACGTATTTTTGCAGGTTGAACTGCTGTGGCACCGGCGGTTCGTCGTCATTGCCGCCTTCGGCGAACTCAATAAACTCTTCGCGTGCCGCTTCGATGGCTTCTTCCAGGGTTGCATACAGGCTCATGTTCGCCTCCGTTAACAATGAGGGGATAGGGCAGTGTCATGTCAAACATCAGCATTAATTGTTGCCTCACTCGCTCAGGATGCAAATTTTTTTGTTGTCCGTTTTGCGACGACGATTGTCCGCTAAACGGGAGAAGGGGGCGGCGGTGCGGGAAATAATGGCTTTATCGTTCAGCAACAGCCAGGAGACTCTCATGTTAATCGACCCTTCCGTCAAATATCGCCCGTTCCCGCCGGTGGCGCTGCCAGATCGGCAATGGCCGGGGCATACTCTGCAGCGGGCGCCGCGCTGGTGTTCCAGCGATTTGCGCGATGGCAATCAGGCGCTGGCGGAGCCGATGGACAATGTCCGCAAGCGCCAGTTTTATCAATTGCTGTTGCAATGCGGCTTTAAAGAGATTGAAGTGGCTTTCCCGTCGGCGTCGCAAACGGATTTCGATTTCGTGCGCGCGCTGATCGACGAACGGCTGATCCCGGACGACGTCAGCATTCAGGTGCTGACCCAGTCGCGTGACGATCTGATCGATCGCACCTTCGAGGCGCTGCAGGGCGCCCCTCGCGCCATCGTGCATCTGTATAACGCCACCGCCCCGATGTTCCGCGACATCGTCTTTCGCCAGGACAAGGCCGCCACCGTGGCGCTGGCGGTGAACGGCGCGCGGCGCATTCGCCAGCTGTGCGAACTGCAGCCGGAAACGGCCTGGACCTTTGAATATTCGCCGGAAACCTTCTGTTTTACCGAGCTGGAGTTCGCGCTGGAAATTTGCGAGGCGGTGGCCGACGTCTGGCAACCCGGGCCGCAGCGGCCGATGATCGTCAACTTGCCGGCGACGGTGGAGGTCAGCACCCCTAATGTGTATGCCGATCAGATCGAATGGTTCTGTCGCCGCTTCAGCCGGCGCAGCCAGGTGACGATCAGCGTACACCCGCACAACGATCGCGGCACCGGGGTCGCCTGCGCCGAGCTGGCGCTGCTGGCGGGCGCCGATCGGGTGGAGGGCTGCCTGTTCGGCAACGGCGAGCGTACCGGCAATGTCGATCTGGTCACGCTGGCGCTGAATTTGTATACCCAGGGGGTGGCGCCGGGATTGGATTTCAGCCGTTTGAAACAGGTGGTCGAGGTGGTGGAACAGTGCAATCAGCTGCCGGTGCACCCGCGCCATCCTTATGCCGGCGAGCTGGTGTTCACCGCATTTTCCGGATCGCATCAGGATGCTATCAAGAAGGGCTTTCAGGCGCAGCAACAGCGGCGGGACGGGCTGTGGCAGGTGCCGTATTTGCCGCTCGATCCGGCAGACGTCGGCTGCAGCTATGAAGCGGTGATCCGGGTCAACAGCCAGTCAGGCAAAAGCGGCGCCGCCTGGCTGCTGGAGCAAAATCACGGTCTGTCGCTGCCGCGCGGGCTGCAAATCGATTTCAGCAAGGTGGTACAACAGGCCACCGACGGCAGCGGCAAGGAGATGACCACGGCGGAGGTATGGCGGCTGTTTCGCGACACCTACGGCCTGGTGGACCTGCCGCGGCTGCAGCTGCTGAGCTATCAAACGGAAAGCCATGGCGTAGAGGCTTACAGCTTCAGCGCCCGGGTGCTGCGGCAGGGGGAGCAGTTGCGGCTGCTGGGCGTTGGCAACGGGCTGCTTTCCAGCGCGGTTGACGCGCTGCGCCAGCAGTTTGGCCTGAGTCTGGCGATAGAAGATTATCACGAGCATACGCTGGGGCATCAGAGCAGCAGCCGTGCGGTCGCCTATATTCGCTGCACCCTGGCGCACGGCGAAGCGGCCTATGGCGTCGGCATTGACGTCGACTCCGCCAGCGCTTCGCTGCAGGCGCTGTTCAACGTTGCCGGTCGCTATCTTGAGGCATCTTGCTGAAGTATTCGCTGGGCGCGACGCCCAGCATACGACGAAACATGGCGCTGAAGGCGCTGGGGCTGTCGTAGCCGAGATCCAGCGCCACCTCCAGCACCGAATGCCCGGCCGCCAGGGTATTCAGCGCCGCCAGCAGCCGGGCGCGGCGCACCCAGTCGCTAAAGCGCAGGCCGGTTTCCCGCTGGAAACGCCGCGACAGGGTACGGCCGCTGACGTTGAGATGAGCAGCGGCCTGCTCCAACTCCCAGGGCTGCGCCAGCGATTGCTGCATATGCCGGCACAGCGCCAGCAGGGGCGCGTCGCGCGGTTCCGGCAAATGCAGCGGCAGGATGGGCAACACCCGTAACTCGTCGAGGATCAGCTCCATCACCCGTTCCTCCCTGCCACCCGGCGGATAGCCCGGTGCAATCTCCATCGAGCAGATAATCAGCTCGCGCAGCAGCGGGGATATCTGCACCACCTGGCACTGCGCCGGCAGATCGGCCCGCGCCAGCGGATCGATAAACAACGTCCTGGCCGCCACCTTGCCGGTAATGCGCAGGCTATGCACCACCTGAGCCGGCAGCCAGACGCCGCGCCCGGGAGGCACCACCCAACTGCCCAGACGGGTATTGACCTGCACCACGCCGCTGAGGCTGTGTATCAACTGCGCGCAGTTATGGTAGTGATCGGGTTCGAAATCACCGTGCAGGTAATCCCTGGCAAGCGGCCGGACCGGTTGATTGGCAGGCAGAAAGTCGTGGTACAACAGCATCTTCAGGCTGCTCCTGCTGGAGAGAACGATAAGGCAGCATGCCATGGCGCATCATTTCGCACCAGCCTGTGGCGCCAGGCGCGCCGCATTTCTTGTCAGGTGGTCAGTTTGCGCGGAGTTATAAGCTGTCGCAGCTCTTTTGCCTGGGATTGCCCCGTATGGCAACGCCCCATGGCCTATCCTCAAACGGAGATAATCATGTCGACCGAGAAAGCGGTATTGCGCGTTGCGCGTCCCAGCGATTGCCTGGCGGAGATCGCCGCCATGTATTGCCGGGGGCTGGGGTTCGAGATCCTGGGCGAGTTTGTCGATCATCAGGGTTTTGACGGGGTAATGATAGGCCACCCACAGCATGCCTATCATCTGGAGTTTACCCATCACCGCGGTGTGCAAGTGGGGCAGGCGCCGACGCAGGATCACCTGCTGGTGTTCTATCTGCCGGAAGACGACGCCTGGCAGGCGGGGTGCCGGCGGATGCTGGCGGCGGGTTTTCGCCAGGTTGAGGCCTATAACCCCTATTGGGATCGGCTCGGGCGGACATTCGAAGATCTGGACGGTTACCGGGTGGTGCTGCAGCGCCAGGTATGGCGGCAATAAAAAAGCCGGCGCATCAGGCGCCGGCTGAAAGGTAAAAGCTTCGCGTCGGTCAGGCGCTGGTGGCCGGTTTCTGCTCGCTCTTGGTCTGGGTGTTTGCCAGCATGCGGCGCACCGGCACGATCAGGACGATCAGCACGGCGGCGCAGATTAACAGCGCAATTGAGCAGCGGGCGAACAGGTCTGGCAGCATGTCCAGCTGGTCAGCCTTGACGTGCCCGCCGATCAGGCCGGCCGCCAGGTTGCCCAACGCGCTGGCGCAGAACCACAGGCCCATCATCTGGCCGCGCATTCTTTCCGGCGCCAGCAGGGTCATGGTCGCCAGGCCGATAGGGCTCAGGCACAGCTCGCCCAGCGTCAGCATCAGAATACTGCCGACCAACCACAGCGGCGATACGCCGGCGCCGCCGTTGCTCAGCACGTTCTGCGCGGCCAGCATCATCAGGCCGAAGCCGGCGGCGGCGAACAGAATGCCGATAACGAATTTGGTGATGCTGCTCAGGCGCACCTTGTTGCGCGCCAGCGCCGGCCATGCCCAGCTGAATACCGGCGCCAGCAGGATGATGAACAGGGCGTTGATCGACTGGAACCACACCGCCGGGATCTCGAAGTCACCGATCATGCGGTTGGTATAGTCGTTGGCGAACAGGTTGAACGAGGTCGGTTTCTGTTCAAACGCCGACCAGAAGAAGGCGGCGGAAATCAGCAGGATGAAGCACACCAGCAGGCGCGCGCGTTCCTTGCGGCTCAGGCCGGCAAACACGAACAGGTAGATGAAGTACAGGGTAACCGACGCGGCGATCACGTACACCAGCACGCTGGCGACTTCGACCGGGTTAATGACGATCACGCCCTGTGCGATCAGGGTGATAATCACCGCCACGCCGACCGCCAGCGCCAGCAGCCAGGCGCCAACGCCGTTTTTCTTGGCGACCGGGCTGTTCCAGGTGGAGTCCAGACCCACTTCGCGGTCGTAGCGCTTCATTGCCGGCACCGCAAATACGCGGAAGATCACCAGCGCCACCAGCATCCCGATGCCGCCGATGCCGAAGCCCCAGTGCCAGCCGTGCGATTTAATCAGCCAGCCGGAAATCAGCGGCGCAATGAACGAGCCCATGTTGATGCCCATGTAGAACAGCGAGAAGCCGCCGTCACGGCGCGCATCGCCCTTCTTGTACAGGGTACCGACCATCACCGAGATGCAGGTCTTGAACAGGCCGGAGCCGAGCACGATGAACATCAGCCCGATAAAGAACAGGTTGTTGCCCATCACGGCGGACAGGGCGATCGACAGGTGGCCGAGGGCGATCAGGATCGAACCGTACCACACCGCTTTGCGCTGGCCGAGCCAGTTATCCGCCAGCCAGCCGCCCGGCAGCGCGGCCAGGTACATGCTGCCGGCGAAGATGCCGACGATCGCCGAAGCGTTTTCGCGCGCCAGCCCCATGCCGCCGTCATAGACGGTGGCCGCCATAAACAGGATCAGTAACGGTCGAATGCCGTAAAACGAGAATCGCTCCCACATTTCGGTGAAAAACAGCGAGCCAAGCGGATAAGGGTGGCCGAAGAAGGTCCGGCTTTCTTGTTTATTAACAGAGGATTGCATAACGTCTTCCCAATAAAGTGCGCCGCATGGCTGCGGCAGATACTGTGGTATGTATGTGTATTTAAGCAAGGTGATCCACCCAATGCGGATTACCCGACAAAACCTCAGCCGCAGCGCCCGTAAACCGTGGAAAGCGCGCCGGCCATTTTTTCACTTAGCCGATGTTTTACATCTGGCGTGATATTATTTAACCATTTGATAACTGGATGATGGTTTTGTCTAGTCCCTGTATCCCATTTTTTAGATGAAAAGTCGACAAACATCTACTTTCTTGGTTTTTACGTTGGTTATGACAGGAATATGATTGACAGCGGCTTTTATGCGCTAAAGGTTAATTAACCTTTTATAAACAAAGCGTTGTGCTAAGATTTTTCTTAATGGAAGGGGAGGGCGCCGTCCGGCGGGAAGCATTACTAAAAGTAGGGTAAACGGCGCGTTGCCCCGCTCAAGGCAAAAAACTGGCGATAAATTGGGCTATCGCTCTTCCTGCAGGGTGTCTTCACGCATTCGCGCCGGCCGGCGCTGCAGGCACCACCACGAATACGCGGCATTGAACAACACCACCAGCGCGGTGACGCAGAATACCGCCCGGAAACCGTAGCTGGCGGAGACCGCGGCGCCGAGCAACGGGCCGCTGACGTTGCCGACGTCGCGGAACGATTGGTTATAGCTGAAGATACGCCCGGCGACCTGATTGGTGCAGTTGTATATCAGCAACGTCTGAACCGCCGGCAGCAACGCGCCGTCGGCGGCGCCCAGCAGGAAACGCAATACGCCCAATTGCCACGGCGTTTGCACGAAGGCCATCGGGATCAGCAGCAGCACCGATACGATCAGCATAAACACCAGGATGCGCTCAGGCCCGATGCGATCGCCCAATTTACCCAGCCGCGGTGCGCTCATCAGCGCCGCCACGCCGGGCACCGACGCGATCAGGCCGCTGATAAACGCCAGGTTGTGAGTGTCGCCGGCCAGGTCACGCACATACAGCGTCAGGATTGGCGCGATAGAACCGGTAGCAACCTGGATAATCAGGGTAGTGACGAACAGGCTGAGGATCAGCTTTGGGCTTTTCAGCGAAGCGAAAACCTGCCGCGCGTGCAGCATGTCTTTTTTCTGTACCGGGGTGAACTGCTCTTTAACGCACAGCAGCGTCAGTACAAAGCAGGCGAACAGCACGGCGGCGGTGATATAGAACACCGGGCGCAGGCCGTACTGGTCGGCCAACAGTCCGCCGATCAGCGGGCCAATCAGCGCGCCGCTGACGCCGCCGGTGGACAGGGTGCCCAGCGCCCAACCGCTGCGATTGCGCGGCACCTGGGTGGCGATCAGCGCGTTGGCGTTGGGGATAAAGCCGCCGAGCAGCCCCAGGACGGCGCGCAAGGCGAGGAACTGCCAGATATTCTGCGCCATGCCCATCAGCGCCATCACGATGGCCATGCCCAGCGCCGAGCGCAACAGCATCAGTTTGCGGCCGCGCCGGTCCGCCAGCCCGCCCCAGAAGGGCGAGGCAATCGCCGAAAACAGAAAGGTGATGCTGAACACCAGGCCGGACCACATGTTCAGCGCCTGGTGGCCGGTAACGCCCAGCGCCTCCACGTACAGCGGCAGGAACGGCATGATCAGGCTGAAGGCGGCGCCGGTGAGGAAACACCCCAGCCAGGTGACGAAAAGATTGCGTTTCCAGTTAACAGGTTCCGATACCGGGGCCATAAATTACCGTTGCCGAGTGGGTGGCGCGCTTTGCCCGTGGGCGCAAAAGGGGGGCAAAGCGTGAAGGTTAGCCTGATAAGTATGCGCCTTAACGGCGGGGACGGCAATTGCAGAGCGGCGTTTTACAGGGAAATGAAATAAAGTTTTAAAAATAAGTAATTAGCGAAATTCCGCGCTTAACGCGCGGAATTTATGGGATTTTATAATCCAGCCAGGGCGTCGAACCCCTCGGCGGTAGTGGTGGCGCTGAAGTCTGTCACCTCGTAATGCGCCACGGCGTTAAACGGATCTTCGGCCAGAATGGCGTCCAGCCGCGTGCGCTCAATGCCTTTGGCCAGTATCACGCCGCCGGTGCGCGGGTTCTTGCGGCCGGAGGCGACGAAGGTGCCCTCCTGAAAATATTTCTTCAGCCAGGCGATGTGCCCCTCGAGGTGGCTGTCGACTTCGGCGATAGGGCGGTGATAGGTCAGGCTTACAATATACATAACGGCTCCCGGGTTAGCGGCAAAGGTTTTAACATCCCACCCTTACCGCCGATACTCAAGCCCCGCTTAGCAAAAAACCCGCCGGCCGGCGGGTTTGGGGTCAGTACAGCGAAGGCTCGCCTTCCGGGCGGGTCTTGAAGCGGCGGTGCAGCCACATGTACTGATCTGGCGCCATCAGGATCTCTTTCTCCACCACCTTGTTCATAAAGGCGGCGGCCTCAAGCTCGTTATCCAGCGGGAAGTTCTCTACCGCCGGCTGCATAATCAGCTCATAGCCCTGGCCTTCCGGCAGGCGGCGCGGGGTGAAAGGAATGATCGCCGGTTTGCCCATCCGCACCAGCACGTAGCTGCCGGTGGTGGTGGCGGCTTTCTCCACGGCGAACAGCGGGGCGAATACGCTGCTGCGCGGGCCATAGTCATGGTCCGGCGCATACCAGATGATGTCACCCTGCTTCAGGGCGCGGATCATGCCTTTCACGTCTTTGCGGTCCAGCATCGATTTGTTGGAACGCATGCGGCCCCAGGTTTGCAGCCAGTCCATCAGCTTGTTGTCGTGCGGGCGATAAACGCCGATACCCGGGTTATGGATGCCAAAGATGCGGGCGCCCAGCTCAAGCGTCAGAAAATGCAGGCCAATCAGCAGCACACCCTGGTGGTTGTCCCGTGCTTTTTGGATGTGCTCCAATCCGCTGACCTTGAACCAGCGCTCAATGCGCCAGTTTGGCCAGAACCAGGCCATGCCGGTTTCAAACAGCCCCATGCCGACGGATTCAAAATTTTTCGCCACCAGCGCATCGCGCTCGGCCTGCGGCATGTCGGGGAAACACAGCGTCAGGTTGCGCTGGGCAATGGCCACCCGGCGCTTCAAAAAGCGCATCGAGAACCGCCCGAGCGAGGTGCCTAGCCGGTAGATAATCGGGTAGGGCAGCAACACCAACAGGTAAAGCAAACCGATACCGAACCAGGTCAGCCAGTAGCGCGGATGTAATAAAGAGCGATTGAAAGAGGGAACGTGAGTCATGTTTTCTCAGTTTAAAAGCAATCATTTAACGATAATAACAGAGTCATACGGCGGCCTGGAAATCGGAGGAGTCCAGCTGCGCGCTTCTTTTTCTGCCGTTTATTGTCAGCTATTGTGGCATTTTTCTCGGTAAACGGGAAAATACAGCGCATTAAAATATAATTTTTCGTGATGAATACCGGCCAGGGATTGGCAGCGCTGCCTGGATAGACGGCATTCAACGACAGGATTATGATAGCAGGATAATGATTAGGAGGGAGTCATGTTGGCGTCATGGTCAAGCGCGGGCCTGTTGGTCCTGGGGGCGTTGTTGGGCTGCCTGGGCGCGCATCTGCAATGGAATCCGCTGTTGGCGTTCGCCGGCGGCATGCTGCTGCTCGGCATGGTGATTTCCGGCTTTACCGAATGCGAAGGCGGGCGCTGAACGCCCACCTTGGCCAGCCTTAGCGGCTGTTGAACAGGCCTTTCACCACGTGGGGCTCAGAGCGCCAGTACTGCGGCGGAGCATTGACCTTGTCGCCCAGCCTGGCCGCCGCGTGCCACGGCCAGCGCGGGTCATAGAGAATGCCGCGCGCCAGCGCCACCATGTCCGCCTGGCCGGTAGCGATTATCGCCTCCGCCTGCTCCGGCTCGGTAATCAGGCCGACGGCGATGGTTGGCAAGCCGGTCTCTCTTTTGATCGCTTCGGCGAACGGCACCTGGTAATTGGGGCCAACCGGAATTTTTTGCTGAGGCGACATACCGCCGCTGGAGACGTGAATATAGTCGCAGTCCAGTTCTTTCAGCGCTTTGCTCAACTCAATTGACTGCGCCAGATCCCAGCCGCCCGCGACCCAATCGCTGGCGGAAATGCGCACGCCAACCGCCTTGCCGGCCGGAAACGCCGCGCGAACGTCGCTAAAAATTTCCAGCAGCAATCGCATGCGGTTTTGCAACGAACCGCCGTATTGATCGCTGCGCTGATTGGCCAACGGCGAGAGGAATTGATGCAACAGATAGCCGTGCGCGCCATGCAGCTCAATCAGCGCAAAGCCCAGACGGTCGGCGCGCTTCGCCGCCGCGACGAACTGCGCTTTCAACTGGGCTATCTGATCCAGGCTCATCGCCTGCGGCGTTTCGTCATGTTCACCGAACGGCAGCGAAGAGGCGGACAGCGTCTGCCAGCCGCCGTGGGCCGCGCCTAACTGCGCGCCGCCCTCCCAGGGCACCGCGCAGGCGGCTTTGCGCCCTGCATGGGCGAGTTGAATGCCTAGCGGCAGGGTAGCGTGCTTTGTCACGGCCTGAACCACGTTCGCCAGCGCCTGTTCGGTTGCGTCGTCCCACAGGCCGAGATCGTTGGGCGTGATGCGCCCTTCGGGCGAGACGGCGGTCGCTTCGACGATCAGCAGCCCGGCGCCGGACAACGCCAGATGACCGAGGTGGATGCTGTGCCAATCGGTGGCCTTGCCGCCATCGGCGGAATATTGGCACATCGGCGCGATGACAATGCGGTTGGGCAAGGTGAGCGGCCCCAGGGCTATAGGGGTAAACAGTTGACTCATGGCGTTCTCCTGAACCGTGATAAATCGATAGCGAGCTATCATTAGGCTTATCGGGATTTGTGAGCCCCGTCAAGTTTCCGCCGGCAATGCCGCACGTCCGGCTAATGCTGCACAGCGGATTATTTTCCGGTATGATGTGCGCCGCGCGCGGGCCAAGCGCCTGTGCGCGGTAAAATCAGTCACCTCCGAAAGACAGGAAAGTACACCATGCCAGTGTTACATAACCGAATTTCCAATGAGGAACTGAAGGCGCGCATGCTGGCCGAAACCGAGCCGCGCACCACAGTTTCTTTTTATAAATACTTCAGCATCGACGATCCGCAAGCCTTCCGCGATAGCCTCTATATTCAGTTCGACAAGCTGAAGGTGTTCGGCCGCATTTACGTGGCGAAAGAAGGCATCAACGCGCAGATCAGCGTGCCGCAGAACAATTTCGACGCCTTCAGGACCGCGCTGTTTGCTGCGCATCCGGCGTTGGATCAGGTGCGTTTGAATATTGCGCTGGAAGACGACGGCAAATCCTTCTGGGTGCTGCGCCTGAAGGTGCGCGATCGCATCGTGGCCGACGGCATCGATGATGAAAGCTTTAACCCGGCGAACGTGGGTGAATATCTGCAGGCCGATCGCGTCAATGCGATGATCGACGACCCGGATACGCTGTTTGTCGACATGCGCAACCACTACGAATATGAAGTCGGCCACTTCGAAAATGCCATTGAGGTGCCTTCGGACACCTTCCGCGATCAGCTGCCGATGGCGGTGGAGATGTTGCAGGACAGCAAAGACAAAAACATCGTCATGTACTGCACCGGCGGTATTCGTTGTGAAAAAGCCAGCGCCTACATGCTGCATAACGGCTTTAAAAACGTCTACCACGTGGAAGGCGGGATTATCGAATATGCGCGCAAGGCGAAAGAGCAGGGGCTGCCGCTGAAGTTTGTCGGCAAAAACTTTGTGTTCGATGAGCGTATGGGCGAGCGGATCTCGGATGACGTGATCGCCAACTGCCACCAGTGCGGCGCGCCGTGCGATACCCACACCAACTGCAAGAACGACGGGTGTCACCTGCTGTTTATTCAGTGCCCGAGCTGCGCCGCCAAGTTTGAAGGCTGCTGCAGCGAGATCTGCCGCGAAGAGCTGAAACTGCCGCGCGAAGAGCAGCGCGCGCGCCGCGCCGGCCGCGAGAACGGCATCAAAATCTTCAATAAGTCGAAAGGGCTGCTGCAGACCACGATGCACATTCCGGCACCGGAAGAAGAAGGCCCAGCGGGCTGAGCCTGATGAAAGCGCGGCGAACGCCGCGCTTTTTTATTACTTCTCGCGTACGCCTTCCACGGAGATGATCAGCTCCACGTCCTGAGACGCCGGGCCCAGATCGGTAGTGATACCGAAGTCTTTCAGCTTGATCTTGCCGTTGGCTTCAAAGCCGGCGCGGTAACCGCCCCACGGATCGTTGCCCTGACCAATCAGCTTGGCGTCCAGCGTGACCGGTTTGGTAACGCCGTTCAGCGTCAGGTTGCCGACTACCGCATAGCCTTCACCGTTCTTCTTCACCTCGGTGGATTCAAACTTGGCCTGTTTGTTCTTTTCAACGTTGAGGAATTCTGCGCTGCGCAGGTGTTTATCACGCTCGGCGTGGTTGGTATCGACGCTGGCGGTGTTGATGGTCACTTCCACCTTGTCCTTGGACGGGTCTTTTTCATCGAAGGAGAAGCCGCCGTCAAAGTCTTTGAAGCTGCCGTACAGCCAGCTGTAACCCAGGTGCTGGATGCGGAATTCGATAAAGGCGTGCTGCCCCTGTTTATCAATCTTGTAGTTCGCCGCCAGTGCGGAACCGGCGCTCAGCAGCAGGGCGCCTGCGGTCAGGCCCAATACGGTCTTTTTCAACATAGCAATCTCCATAAATCCAAAGGTTAATCGGCGCTGCTACCCAGCATCCGTTTCAAAGTCACATCACGGTCGACAAAGTGATGCTTAAGCGCGGCCAATCCGTGCAGTATAGAAAGCACTACGACGGCCCAGGCCAGATAAAGATGAATAGCGCCGGCGGTGTCGGCCTGTTCCGCCATGCCGCTGACGGTGGCTGGCACGTCAAACCAGCCGAATACGCTGATCGGCTGGCCGTCGGCGGTGGAGATCAGGTAGCCGCTGATCAGAATGCTGAACAGCACCACATACAGCGCCAGGTGAGCCAGAATGGCGCTGACGCGCGTAAAACGGCTATAGCTGGCCAACGGCTTGGGCGGCGGCGAAACGAAGCGCCAAATCACCCGCACCAGCATGACGATGAACAGCAGGGTGCCGATGCTTTTATGGATCTCGGGCGCCTGGTGATACCAGACGTCGTAATAACCCAGCGTCACCATCCACAGACCGAGGGCGAACATGCCGTACACCGTCAACGCCACCAGCCAGTGGATCAACACTGACAGATGGCCGAAGCGGTCGGCGGTATTTTTCCAACGCATCATGTTTCCTTACTTTCTCCATTTTCTGGCAGCAATAGTTAAACATTAGGAAACACAAAATCAATAATAAATTTTACTATGTTACTACTTTAAAATATTGGTCAGCAGTTTTGCTGGAGGCGGGCGGAGTTAGTCAGTTAAATCGTTGGAGTTAGTATTATTCATAAAAAAACGGAATGTTCATTACCTGTTGAAATAACAGCTAATTATTTATTATTGTCAGCTTTTGTCATTTTAGGTAAATACGCTTTCGGCGTTAAGCATAATGCCGGTAGCAGGAGTTATCGGTTATTTCAAGCAGAACGAAAATATATCAGGGCATGTGCCGCAGATGGCTGCGCGCTAATTTGCTGCGGAGCGCCGCCGGAGTGAAGAAGTCTTGCCGCGCCAGGGTTACAGCATAAAGAAGAAATAGACGTCCAGCGCCAACAGTATCAGCCACAGGCAGAGGTACAGCACCAGATGTTCACGCACGTTGTTGACGATCGCCGCCAGTATTCTGTTTAACATGTCCAACCGCCTGAGGATAAGGGCCCCAGATTATAGTCTTTTTGCCGCCGGCTTTAATAGCTCGGCAGCTCGCGGGGAAAACAACGGGCGAAAAAAAGCCCACTTTGCAGCAGGCTTGCGCTTTATGCCGTCAGCATGGGCTGCGACGTTGTGCCGACCTGCGTGCCTGGCGGGTAGAAGTAGCGCAGCACGTTATAGAGTGAATAGAACTCCAGCCGGTTGCGGGCGTTAATTTTTTCCGTGATATGGCGTTTGTGCACGTAAACCGTGTGCGAGCTGATCTGCAGCTTTTTGGCAATGCGGTAGTTAGGCATTTCCGCCATCCAGTATTTCATCACCGTCAGCTCTTGCGGGCTGAACAGCGAATGTTCAACGCCGGTTTCCACCTGCGGCAGCGGATTTTCCCGCAGAGTGCGGAGCGTGGTGGGCAGAATACTCTTATTGAACAGGAAGGCGTTATCCGAGATGCGCATTGGCGTCTCGCTGTACGGGTACGGGGTATCCAGGTAGATAAAGGATACCGCCGATTGGCTGGCCGTCATAAACGTCTGCAGCTGCTCGTCATCTTCGCTATAGCGGCACTGGTTGGTCAGATTCACCAGTATGTGGCTTGGCTGGAAGCTGTCGAGTAGCGGCATGGCGTACTCTATGTTCTGGCAGCACTTCACCGTCGTGAAACCATTATCAGCAAAATAGCTGGCGATACCGACCCGGGTGAAGCAGCATTCGTCCACGACAAGCAGTTTCATGGTGACATCCTTGTTGATGGTGCTAAAGCCGATACGGCATATCACCTGTAAAATAGGGCTTACACCGGAGGGGATCAATTCGGAAATTCGACAGGCGAATATAAGAAATTTCCGTCATCACATTTTTTACTTGATATATAAAAGGGTTAGCAGGTTAATTAATTGTAAATCGGCATCACAACTGCCCGCCAGGCTGCAAGGTTCGAGGCGGGACCCGCTGAAAGGTTAGCTAAATCGCTTCAGACCGAAGGGGGCGACGTCTACCGGCGGTGCTTTACCTTGGGCGAACAGTGCAGCCACTTCGCCCAGCGCGCTGGCGAATTTGAAACCGTGACCGCTCAGGCCGGTGATGACCATCAGATTATCGCATTCCGGTAGGGTATCGATAATGAAATCTTCGTCTGGACTCATATCATAACTGCATGCTTCACCGTGTAAACATACACCTACACCCGGCAGGAACTGACGCAGGAAATTGAAGACCTCGGTGCCGTCGCTGGCATAGCTGCCAAAAGGCTTCCTCTGCTCCGGCGCATCCATCGGCTGGCCGCCGTCGTGTTTGCCCAACTTGAGGCCGTCGTTATCCGCCGGAAAGCCATAATAGTGCGTACCGTCCTGCGCTTCGACGGTAAACGCCGGGAAGCGGTTGTTGGTGCTGTAGCGGCCATCCGCCTGATGCCAGGAAAATACCTTGCGCAGCGGCGTGACCGGCATGTGCGGCAGCAGGGCTTTCACCCAGGTTCCCGCCGTCACCACCGCTTTGCGGCCGCAGAAACGGCCTTCGCCGGTAACCACTTCGACGCCGCCTGCCACGGGTTCCACCGCGCTGACCGGGCAATTGAACAGTTGGCTGCACCCGGCTTCGTTGGTGAGTCTGATCAGGCTGGCCACCGCCTGTTCCGAACGCAGGAAACCGGCGTCCGGCTCAAACACGCCGAGGTAGTCCGCCGGCACATTGAATTCAGGCCAGCGCTGGTTAATTTGCTCGGCGCTGAGGTTCTGCGTGTTCAGGCGGAATTTCTGTGCGCTTTGTTGCGCATTGCCGATGAATTCGGACCGTTGCGGCCCCAGGTTCAGCACGCCGCAGGGTTGAAACAGCTCTTCACCGGTCTTCTGCATCAGCGCGTTCCACAGCGCCTGAGCGCGCAGCGCCAGAGGGACATATTTTTCACCTTCACCATAGGCGTGCCGAATGATGCGAGTGTCGCCGTGGTGACTGCCGTTACGGTGCGGCGGCATGGCGCTATCGATCATCAGTACCTTCAGGCCGGCCTGCGAAGCATAGTAGCCTGCCGCCGCGCCCACTGAACCGCTGCCCACGACAATCAAGTCATATTCCACGTGCCATACCCTCTCTGATAGATGTTGTTTATCGCGTTATGATAAAAGGTTGGGGGCGACAATGCATCCGTTGTGCGGCCTGTCGGCAAAGAAAAAGGCGCCGGAGATGATCGCGGCGCCTCGGGGGTTTTGGCGTGGTGAATTAGTGCTTTCTTCTATCAAGGTCCTGGTAATCCGTAGCTTCAATCTTGGCGATGCCGGCTTCTAATATGTTGATTAATTGCCGTGCGACATCTGTGGTGAGCCAAAGCGTTCTGTCTACTTGGGCTTCTTCGGGCGTTTGGTCTAGTGAAGACAGGTAATGAAGGCGTATCATCATGGCGTCATAAACGTCGACAGTACTGATATCCCAGCCAACAAGCGGATGTGTCTGAATTACTTCATCATTTCTGTCCATAAAGACCCCTTATTGAGTAGTGACTACCTTGAGTAACTAACGAGGATCAATGCGGCTCATCATCATGCGAGCAATTACAGTATACGCATCTGCTTTCATCGTTGGGGTTTTTCCCACCTTTTTTGCAAAATAAATATTTAGTTGAGCAATTATTCAACAGTCTTACCTGCGAATACGGGAATGATTCAGAATCGCTGGCTTATTCAGCCGAGGGGGGACGGCGGGGCGCTATGCAGGCGCTTTTCCAATTCTTCCGCCAAATGGGCAAAATGTTTTTGCGTCTCAGCGTCGCGATTCTGGTTTTGCGACTCCAGCTTCAGGCTGTGGATCAACAGCTGATTGGCTTTGTCATCCAGGCCAAACGCCAGATAAGAGAACGCCACTTCCAGTACGCTCAGACGCCGCTTTTGATCGGCAATCAGCGCCAGCAATTCGCCAAAGGTCATTGCTTCTTCGGTTTTCACCTTGTCCGGGGCCATGCTTACTACCTCCTGTCAAAACATTCAGTACAGACCAGATGCGGATTTATTCCAGACTAAGGGTAATAGATGAACGGGTGGGGCGCCAGAAACAAAAAAGCCGGAGAGCGACCCCCGGCAAAAACAGCATTGCAGTATTATTCCGCGCTGAACCACTCGTCGGCGCTTTCCCAGGTTTCCTGGAGTATTTCTTCGATCAGATCCCGGTCGGTTTTCGCGCCGCCCAGTACCGAAAGCCCGTTGGCGCCGGCATAACGCACCTGAACGCTGGTGCCCGGAAACTGGCGGTTCACCCTTTTGCTCAGTTCGCCGGTCAGCGCCTCAATGGCGCCAGACGGCAACGGCTTGGTTTTATCTACAGTGACTTCAACACGCATAATTGCCCCCGAAGCGATTTACTGGTTATTTATACAGTTAACCATCAGCGGGAGCAATAGGCAGCATTAAAAAAAGATTGTCAGTCCTTCAGCGACCAACTCAGGGTTTCGCCGGCCAGGAACGGAATGACAGATTCACCGCCCAGGGCTATCTCTTCCGGCTGGGTAGTTGGCACGCGCTGCAGCTCGATAATCTCTTCATTGACCGGCAGGCCGTAGAAGCGCGGGCCGTTCAGCGAACAGAAGGCTTCCAGATGTTCCAGCGCGCCCAGTTGGTCAAACACGGTGGCGTAGGCCGGTATGGCATTCGGTGCGTTGAAAACGCCGGCGCAGCCGCAGCTGGACTCTTTACGGTGTTTGGCGTGCGGCGCCGAGTCGGTGCCGAGGAAGAAGCGATCCGAACCGCTGGCGACCGCTTTGCGCAGGGCTTCCTGATGAGTATTGCGCTTAAGGATTGGCAAGCAGAACAGGTGCGGGCGAATACCGCCAACCAGCATATGGTTGCGGTTGAACATCAGGTGCTGCGGCGTGATGGTGGCGCCGAGGAAACGATTGCCTTCCTGCACGTACTGAGCCGCCTCCTGGGTGGTGATGTGTTCGAAGACGATTTTCAGCTCCGGAAACTGCCGGCGGATCGGCTCCATGACCTGGTCGATAAAGCGCGCCTCGCGATCGAAGATATCGACGTGAGCGTCAGTCACTTCGCCGTGGATCAGCAGCGGCATGCCGATTTTCTGCATCTGTTCGAACAGCGGGTAAATGCCTTTCACGTCGCTCACGCCATGGCTGGAGTTGGTGGTGGCGTTGGCCGGATACAGTTTGGCGGCGGTAAACACACCTTGTTCAAAGCCGCTGACCAGCTCGTTGGCGGAGAGGGAGTTGGTCAGGTAGCAGGTCATCAGCGGGGTGAAGTTATGGCTCTGCGGAACCGCAGCCAAAATGCGCTCGCGGTAGGCGCGCGCGGCGGCCACGGTGGTGATTGGCGGAGCCAGGTTCGGCATCACAATCGCCCGGCCAAACACCTGACTGGTATAGGGCACTACCGTTTTCAGCATCTCGTCGTCACGCAGATGGATATGCCAGTCGTCAGGGCGGCGAATTTTCAGGGCTTGAAGTTGTGCGGTCATGTTGCATGGGCTCCGGCGGTCAGAAAACGTCTAAGTAAAAGCGAATAATGGGGGTTATTCACGCCGGGGTGTAAGGATAAGCGGAAAGCGCGCGCGATGCATCTGTTTGTTGCCGGCAAGTTGAAATCAATCGGCTATCGGGCGCATAGTGGCAGGGACTTTAATCATCCGGGGGAGAAACCACCGGAGAAGGGTCTTTATCATCATCTGGAAAGGGAGAAAGCAATGGAAGTACGCGTTATCGCCACCCTGCAGGCGAAGCCCGAATTTTTGTCCGCCGTCAGCGAGGCGGTGCACGAGATCATCGAACCAAGCCGCCAAGAGTTGGGCAACCTGCAGTACGATCTGCATCGCGATCTGGAAAAACCGGGCACCTTCGTCTTCTTCGAACGTTGGGCCAGCAGTGAGGCGCTTGATAAGCATGGTGCGACCGCGCATTTCCAACGCTTTGTCGGCCAGGTCGATGGCAAGCTGGACGTGCTGGATATCAAGAAGCTGAAGAAAATCGCCTGATCGCCGCGTTTTCAGGCCAGAAAAAACCCGCCGATTGGCGGGTTTTTTTATCGCGGGGTTAACTTACTCGTTGACCGGCTGCGGTTTGGTGGCCGGGGCCGTAGCCTGGTTCACCGCCGCATGGCCGCCGGCTGAGCCTTTACCTTCGAAGTTGAAGGAAGGGCGCTGCCAGTCGCTGTGCTTGCGTTCTTCCGGCACATAGGCCGGTGCAGGAGCTTTGGTCATCGGTGCCGTAGCGATGTGCTTATACAGCACGTTCTGAACGGTTTTCACCGGAACAGGCTGTTGGATCGCCGGAGCGGGTTCGGCAACGACCGGGGCCGCCACCTCTTCTTGCTCTGGGGCCGCTTCAGCTTCCGCTGTCGGCTCAACGGACACCGGGGTTTCTTCCGCCACTATTTCAGCTTCAACGGCAGGCGCCGCCTCAACCGTCGCAGGCTCTTCCGCCGCTGTGGCCACCGGGGTTTCTTCCACTGGCGCCGGCGCTTCTGCTGCTGCAGGTGCCGCTTCAGCTGCGATGACGGTAGTGTCTTCCTCTACGGCTGCGGTTTCAGCTTCCACTTCCACAACGGTTTCTTCAACCGGCTGGCTGGCAATGAGCGGCGCCGCTGGGGCTTCAACCTTGGCCTCAGCCTCTTCCGCTTCAACCGGCAGCTGTTCAGCCGCGGCGGCGATGACCGGCGCTGCGACAGCGACGGCTTCCGGCGCCATCAGGTTATCGGCGGCTTCGGCCTGAACGTCTGCCGCTTCTTCCACCTGTGCGCTCTGCGCAACCGGGTAGCTTACCCAGACTTTGCCCGATGCCATTTCCGGCGAGGCAAAAGCCCCGGCCAACGGCATTGGCGACTGCAGCGGGTAACGCTCATCGCGGTAGCGGCGACGGCGCTGGCCGCTGACGCGTAGGTGGCGCGGCGAGCGGCGCGAGCGGCGTGGCATGCCGTTTTCGCCATTAGCGCGGTTTTCACCCTGGGCATCATCTTCCGCCTGGGCGGCAACGCTTTCCGGCAGCAGTTTAACGCTGCCTTCGGCTGCAGCCGGCTTAACGTCTTCGAGCTTGGCGATCGGTGCTTTCGGTGCCAGCAGCTCTTCCGCTGCGCGGTGCAGTTCTTCTTCGGCAGACAGCACGCGAACTTTCTGCGTCAGAGGGCGGCGTTGACGACGCTGCATGTTCTGCTGCTGACGTTCTTCCTGTTCCTCATCGCTCTCGACGGCAACGTCGGCGCTTTCCAGCGCTTTCACTTCCTGTTGAGCCTGACGTTTCTCTTCCTGGCGGCGACGCTGGCGTTCTGCGCGCTGCTCACGGCGTTGCTGCTGCTCTTCGCGCTGTGCTTTAGCGGCTTCTTCCGACACCGGCTCTTCGACAACCGGCGCATTTTGCTGCTGGTTGCGGCGGTTGCGGCGCTGTTCCTCACGAGACTCGCGGCTTTCTCGGCCTTCGCGGTTGTCGCGCGGCTCGCGATTATCGCGGTTGTCGCGTTCGCCACGGTTGTCACGGCCTTCACCGCGCTCTTTGCGCTCACCGCGTTCCGGGCGATCGTTGCGTTCGCTACGCTCACCGCGCTCGCCGCGTTCTTTACGGCCGGTGCCCTGACGGCGCTGGCCGCGGCGATCCTGACGGCGGTTTTCACCGGTGTTTTCCGCCTTCGGCGCTTCGGCCGGTTTGGCTTCTACGGCGGCAGGCTGCTCTTCAGCGGCGAACAACGACTTCAGGCCACCGAACAGACGGCCCAACAGGCCCGGCTTGGCGGCGACCGGCGCAGCGGCCTTGGCGGCAGAGGCGGCCGGTTTGGCGGCGGCGGGTTCTTCAGACGGCGGCGGCACGTCGGCAGCCAGAGAGAAGGAAGCCAGAGCCGGTTGTTCTGGGCGTTTGCGCTCCATCGGCGCATCTTCCAGCGGTTGAGCCATTTCTTCTTCATGCAGCTTCGGCAGCAGGTAGCTGAGGGTAGGGGTTTCTTCACCCTTGCGCACGCGCAGTACCGAGTAATGCGGGGTCTGCATTTGATCGTTCGGCACGATGACGGCTTTCACGCCACCCTGACGTTTTTCGATCGCGCTGACCGATTCACGTTTTTCGTTCAGCAGGTAAGAGGCAACCTGAACCGGCACGATGGCGTGAACTTCTTTGGTGTTTTCCTTCAGCGCTTCTTCTTCGATCAGACGCAGGATGGACAACGCCAGCGATTCGTTATCACGAATGGTGCCGGTGCCGTTACAGCGCGGGCAGACGTGATGGCTGGATTCGCCCAGCGACGGGCTGAGGCGCTGACGCGACATCTCAAGCAGGCCGAAGCGGGAAATGCGGCCGATCTGAATGCGCGCACGGTCTTGACGCACGGCGTCGCGCAGGCGGTTTTCAACTTCGCGCTGGTGGCGTACCGGGGTCATATCGATAAAGTCGATGACGATCAGGCCGCCGAGGTCGCGCAGGCGCAGCTGGCGGGCGATCTCGTCCGCCGCTTCCAGGTTGGTGTTAAACGCCGTTTCTTCGATATCGCCGCCGCGGGTCGCGCGGGCGGAGTTGATGTCGATGGCGGTCAGCGCTTCGGTGCTGTCGATGACAATCGAACCGCCGGAAGGCAGACGCACTTCACGCTGGAAGGCCGATTCGATTTGCGATTCGATCTGGTAATGGCTGAACAGCGGGATTTCACCGCTGTACAATTTGATTTTGCTGCTGAAATCCGGGCGGCCCAGCGCAGCGATGTGCTCTTTGGCCAGATCGAGAACCTTCGGGTTGTCGATCAGGATTTCGCCGATGTCCGGGCGCAGGTAATCGCGGAATGCGCGCACGATAACGTTGCTTTCCTGGTGGATCAGGAACGGAGCAGGGCGGCCTTCGGCGGCTTTCTTGATCGCTTCCCAGTGCTTGAGGCGGAAGGACAGATCCCACTGCAGCGCATCGGCGGATTTACCGACGCCCGCGGTGCGAACGATCAGGCCCATGCCGTCCGGCAGTTGCAGCGAGGAAAGCGCTTCTTTCAGTTCGGTGCGGTCGTCACCCTCGATGCGGCGGGAAATGCCACCGGCGCGCGGGTTGTTCGGCATCAGCACCAGGTAACTGCCGGCCAGGCTGATGAAGGTGGTCAAGGCGGCGCCTTTGTTGCCACGTTCTTCTTTGTCTACCTGGACGATGACTTCCTGGCCTTCGCGCAGCACATCTTTGATGTTCGGGCGGCCATGGGAGGAATAGTTACTTGGGAAGTATTCGCGGGCGATTTCTTTAAGAGGGAGGAAACCATGTCGTTCTGCGCCGTAGTCCACGAACGCTGCTTCAAGACTTGGTTCAATGCGGGTGATTTTGCCTTTGTAAATATTCGCTTTTTTCTGTTCATGACCCGGGCTTTCAATGTCCAAATCATACAGCCGCTGTCCATCTACGAGGGCAACACGCAACTCTTCCTGCTGAGTCGCGTTAATCAACATTCTTTTCATCTTAACTTACTCGTTATTTTTACATTATCGACAAAGCTGCGGGCAAAATAACCTCATGGCCGGATTAAAACCGAAAACCCCGTGTCTTCTCGCAAAGCCGTCAACCTCACGGTTGTCGCCTGCATAGGGGCGCATTATCTCGGTAAGCCTGCATTTCTTTGTGAAAGGCAGCGCTTTTGACTTAGGGAATAGCTTCTGATTTACGTCGACAGATCTGATTCCATTTGCCGGCCAAGCTGCAACCCGCAGCCCGCTAATTGTTTGATTTCGCATTACGTCTTACGCCATTGCTGCGTTTTTGCGCGATCAGACAAACTTTATAATTCCACCGTTTTCCCTGTTTAACGAGAATCAACGCGGAAAGTGACTGCATTATTCCACTGCTGATACCGTTATAGCAAGGTGACTTTTCCTTAACTGCGGTAGAAATCGCAAACGTTCAAACCGGCTTGCTGCCTTATTGTCCGCTGGGGTTTCGCCCGCCGTCAGAGAGACAGTTAAGCACAGAAAAAGATGTGGCGCTATTAACGCGCTCTATTTAGAATCCCGCTCCATGAAAACGAACAATCCGGCAGTACAATTAATCACGATTTCTGACGACGAAGCCGGTCAGAGAATCGACAACTTTCTGCTCGCTCGCCTGAAAGGCGTGCCAAAGAGCATGATTTACCGCATCGTGCGCAAAGGCGAGGTGCGGGTCAATAAAGGGCGCATCAAGGCCGAATACAAGCTGGCTGCGGGCGACGTGGTGCGCGTGCCGCCGGTGCGCGTGGCCGAGCGCGAAGAGGCGCCGGTGTCCGCCAAGCTGGACAAGGTGGCCGCGCTGGCCGATTGCATTCTGTATGAAGACGATCACCTGCTGATCCTCAACAAGCCCTCGGGCACCGCAGTGCACGGCGGCAGCGGCCTGAGCTTCGGCGTGATCGAAGGGCTGCGCGCGCTGCGGCCCGAAGCCCGTTTCCTGGAGCTGGTGCACCGCCTGGACCGCGATACCTCCGGCGTATTGTTGGTGGCGAAGAAGCGCTCGGCGCTGCGTTCGCTGCACGAACAGCTGCGGATGAAGGGCATGCAGAAGGATTACCTGGCGCTGGTGCGCGGCCAGTGGCAATCTCACTGCAAGGCGGTGCAGGCGCCGCTGCTGAAAAACATTTTGCAGAGCGGCGAACGCATCGTGCGCGTCAACAGCGAAGGCAAGCCGTCGGAAACGCGCTTCAAGGTGGAAGAGCGCTATGAATTCGCCACGCTGGTCAAGGCCAGCCCGATCACCGGGCGTACCCACCAGATCCGCGTGCATACGCTGCACGCCGGGCACCCGATCGCTTTCGACGATCGCTATGGCGATCGCGAATTCGACCGGCAGCTGGCGGGCACCGGCCTGAAACGCCTGTTCCTGCACGCCGCGGCGCTGCGCTTTGAACATCCGGCCACCGGCGAAACCCTGCGCATCGAAGCGCCGATGGACGAAGAGCTGCGCCATTGCCTGCAGGTGTTGCGCCAGCAGGCAACTCAATAAGCCGGATCACGCCAGCGGGTTGACGCCTTCCGCCCGCAGCATGTCCAGCAACGCTATCAGCGGCAGGCCAATCAGCGCGTTCGGGTCGCGGCCTTCCAGCTTTTCAAACAACGCAATGCCCAATCCTTCGCTCTTAAAGCTGCCCGCGCAGTTCAGCGGCTGCTCCAGCCGCACGTAGGCGCCGATCTCCGCCTCGCTCAGCGTGCGGAAATGCACGTGGAACGGTTCGCACAGTGCCTGCAGGCGCCGGCTGCGGCCGTTGTACAGCGCCAGGCCGGTATAAAAGGTGACGGTCTGGCCGCCGGCCCGGCGCAGCTGCGCGCAGGCGCCTTCTGCGCTGTGTGGTTTGCCGGTGATTTTTCCGTCGAGCACGCAGACCTGATCGGAGCCGATAATCAGATGATCGGGATAGGCGATGGCCAGCGCCTGGGCCTTCGCCGCCGCCAGCCGCAGCACCAGGGCTTCGGCGGTTTCATCGGCCAGCGGGGTTTCATCCACCTCCGGCGCTGCGCAGGTAAAGGGCAGTTGCAGCTTTTCCAGCAGCATTTTCCGGTAGGGTGACGTCGAGGCTAACAGCAATCTCTGCATAATTTTTTTCGCAAACCATAGCGTAAATAGGTTGGGCATTTTAAACTGTCGGCCGCTGTGGAAGCGAATATTGGTGAAAGGTGCCGTTTTACGGCCTTTTTCTTTGACTCTATGTCGTTACAAAGTTAATATGCGCGCCCTATGCAAAAGGTAAAATTACCCTTGACCATTGATGCGGTACGTACCGCTCAGCGCCGCCTGGATTATGCAGGCGTCTATACCCCTGAGCAGGTTACACGTGTCGCCGCCTCCGTGGTCAGTGTGGACAGTGATGTCGATGCGTCGTTGTCGTTTAATATCGATAACCAACGCCTCGCGGTGATAACAGGGCATGCGGACGTCGCGGTAACGCTGATGTGCCAACGCTGTGGCATCCCGTTTGAACATCATGTTCACACAACATATTGTTTTAGCCCGGTCGTCACTGATGAGCAGGCTGAGGCATTACCGGAAGCGTACGAACCGATCGAAGTCGACGAGTTTGGCGAAGTCGATCTGTTGGCAATGATTGAAGACGAAATTATTCTTTCACTGCCTGTCGTTCCGGTACATGAATCTGAACACTGTGAAGTGTCCGAAGCGGACATGGTATTTGGCAAACTGCCTGCAGAGGCCGAGAAACCGAATCCATTTGCCGTATTAGCCAGTTTAAAGCGTAAGTAATTGAGGAGTAAGGTCCATGGCCGTACAACAGAATAAACCAACCCGTTCCAAACGTGGCATGCGTCGTTCACACGATGCGCTGACCACCACCACTTTGTCTGTAGATGCGACTTCTGGTGAAACTCATCGTCGTCACCACATCACTGCCGACGGTTTCTACCGCGGTCGCAAGGTTATCGGCTAAGTAGCGGTACCTTGACTCGTCTAACCCTGGCGTTAGATGCAATGGGCGGGGACTTCGGTCCCTGCGTCACAGTGCCTGCTTCATTGCAGGCACTGGCCTCTAATTTACAGCTTCATCTCCTGCTGGTCGGCGATCCCGACGCAATCTCCCCCTTACTTGCCAAAGCCGATCCGGTTCTTCTGGAGCGTCTGCAAGTCGTGCCCGCCGAGTCAGTGATTGCCGGCGACGCCAAACCTTCACAAGCGATACGCGCCAGCCGCGGAACCTCCATGCGCATTGCGCTGGAGCTTATCAACGGCGGAAAAGCGCAGGGCTGCGTCAGCGCAGGCAATACCGGCGCTTTGATGGGCCTGGCCAAGCTGTTGATCAAGCCATTGGAAGGCATTGAGCGCCCGGCGTTGATGACGGTGATACCGAATCAGCAGCGCGGCAAAACCGTGGTGCTGGATTTAGGCGCCAACGTCGAGTGCGACAGCACTATGCTGGTGCAGTTTGCGGTGATGGGCGCGGTGATGGCGGAGGAAGTGGTCGGCATCGCGCAACCCCGTGTGGCGCTGCTGAATATTGGCGAAGAAGAAACCAAAGGCCTGGATAATATCCGCGAAGCGGCCGCCGTGCTGAAAAATACGCCGGCAATCAACTATATCGGCTACCTGGAAGGCAACGATCTGCTTACCGGCAAAACCGATGTGATGGTTTGCGACGGCTTTGTGGGTAACGTCACCCTGAAGACCATGGAAGGTGTGGTAAGAGTGTTCTTATCGCTGCTGAAATCCTCCGGAGACGGCGGCAAGCAGGCGTGGTGGTTGAAATTGTTGGGCCGTTGGCTGCAAAAACGGGTGGTAAAGCGCTTCGGCCACCTGAACCCCGACCAGTATAATGGCGCATGTCTGTTAGGATTGCGCAGCACCGTAATCAAGAGCCACGGCGCTGCAAACCCTCACGCGTTTGCAGTCGCAATCGAACAGGCTGTGCAGGCGGTGCAGCGGCAAGTCCCCGAAAGGATTGCTGCGCGCCTTGAGGCTGTATTACCTAAGAGTGACTGATCGTACATGTATACAAAGATTCTCGGTACGGGGAGTTATTTACCCGTACAAGTGCGCACCAATGCTGATCTGGAAAAAATGGTGGATACCTCTGACGAGTGGATCGTCACGCGTACCGGTATCCGTGAACGCCGCATCGCTGCCGCAGATGAGAACGTAGCGACGATGGGCTTCCATGCGGCTGAAAAAGCGCTGGAAATGGCGGGTGTGGCTAAAGAAGACATCGGGCTGATCGTGGTGGCGACCACCACCTCGACTCACGCGTTCCCAAGCGCCGCTTGCCTGGTGCAGCAGATGCTGGGCATCAAGGACTGCGCGGCGTTCGATCTGGCCGCGGCCTGCGCCGGTTTTACCTACGCGCTCAGCGTAGCCGATCAGTATGTGAAAAACGGCGCGGTGAAGCATGCGCTGGTGATCGGCGCGGACGTGCTCTCGCGCACCCTGGATCCTGAAGATCGCGGCACTATCATCCTGTTTGGCGATGGTGCGGGCGCGGTGCTGTTGGGCGCTTCCGAAGAGCCGGGCATCATGTCGACCCATTTGCACGCCGATGGCAGCTACGGCGGCCTGCTGACCCTACCGTTCAAAGATCGCCAGGATCAGGACAAGCCGGCCTATGTCACCATGGCGGGCAACGAAGTATTCAAAGTTGCGGTTACCGAACTGGCGCACATCGTCGATGAAACGCTGCAGGCCAACGATATGGACCGCAGCGCGCTGGACTGGCTGGTGCCGCATCAGGCCAACCTGCGCATCATCAGCGCAACGGCGAAAAAATTGGGCATGGGCATGGATAAAGTGGTGGTGACGCTCGACCGTCACGGCAACACCTCTGCGGCCTCTGTCCCGGCAGCGCTCGATGAAGCGGTGCGCGATGGGCGAATTCAGCGCGGCCACCTGGTGCTGCTGGAAGCCTTTGGCGGCGGCTTTACCTGGGGCTCGGCGCTGGTTCGTTTCTGATTTGACAGGAAGAGAAAATGACGCAATTTGCTTTTGTATTCCCAGGCCAGGGGTCTCAGGCCCTTGGCATGCTGGCCGAGCTGGCCGCGCAGTTCCCGATCGTCGAAGAAACCTTCGGCGAAGCTTCCGCCGCCCTGGGTTACGACCTGTGGCAGCTGGTGCAGCAAGGCCCGGCGGAAGAGCTGAACAAAACCTGGCAGACGCAGCCGGCATTGCTGGCCGCCTCCGTGGCTATCTTCCGCGTATGGCAGCAGCAGGGTGGTAAAGCCCCGGCGCTGATGGCCGGCCACAGCCTGGGCGAATATTCGGCGCTGGTGTGCGCCGGCGTGCTGGACTTCAAGGCGGCGATCCGCCTGGTTGAGCTGCGCGGCAAGCTGATGCAGGAAGCGGTGCCGGAAGGTACCGGCGCCATGTACGCCATTATCGGCCTGGACAACGCCGCCATCGCCAAAGCCTGCGAAGAGTCGGCCCAGGGCCAGGTGGTTTCTCCGGTCAACTTCAACTCGCCGGGCCAGGTGGTGATCGCCGGCAACAAAGAAGCGGTTGAACGCGCGGGCGCAGCCTGTAAAGCCGCCGGCGCCAAGCGCGCGCTGCCGCTGCCGGTGAGCGTGCCTTCGCACTGTGCGCTGATGAAGCCGGCCGCCGACAAACTGGCCGTGGCGCTGCAAGACGTGACCTTCAGCGCGCCGCAGGTGCCGGTAGTGAATAACGTCGACGTGCGCACCGAAGCCGATCCTGAAGCGATCCGCAGCGCGCTGGTGCGTCAGCTGTACAGCCCGGTGCGTTGGACCGAGAGCGTAGAATTTATCGCAGCGCAGGGCGTGACGTCGCTGCTGGAGGTTGGTCCGGGCAAGGTTCTGACCGGCCTGACTAAACGTATTGTTGACACCCTGACGGCGGCGGCGGTAAATGATCCTGCCAGTCTGTCGGCGGCGCTTGAACAATAAGAGGAAAATGATGAGCTTCGAAGGAAAAGTTGTTCTGGTCACCGGCGCAAGCCGCGGTATTGGCCGGGCTATTGCTGAAACGTTTGTGGCACGCGGCGCCAAAGTGATCGGTACCGCCACCAGTGAAAGCGGCGCTGAGGCTATCAGCGGCTATCTGGGCGCAAACGGCAAAGGGTTTATGTTGAACGTTGTTGATGCTCAATCTATCGACAGCGTGCTGGCATCTATTCGTGCTGAATTTGGCGAAATCGACATTTTAGTGAATAATGCCGGTATTACGCGTGATAACCTGCTGATGCGTATGAAGGACGACGAGTGGGCCGATATCCTGGACACCAATCTGACTTCCGTATTCCGTCTGTCAAAAGCGGTAATGCGCGCTATGATGAAAAAGCGGTTTGGCCGTATCATCACCATCGGTTCCGTTGTCGGCACCATGGGGAACGCAGGGCAGGCTAACTACGCGGCGGCTAAAGCCGGTCTGATTGGTTTTAGCAAGTCTTTGGCACGTGAAGTCGCTTCACGTGGCATTACGGTCAACGTCGTGGCACCTGGCTTTATTGAGACGGATATGACACGGGCGTTGACAGATGATCAACGTGCAGGCATTTTGTCATCAGTTCCAGCCAACCGGCTGGGCGATGCTAAAGAAATCGCCAGCGCTGTTGCATTTTTAGCCTCTGATGAGGCTGGCTACATCACCGGTGAAACGTTACATGTCAATGGCGGCATGTACATGATTTAAAAAATGCGAAAACTATTTGCGTTATTTGGGGTAAAAACCGCAAAATAGCGTAAAATCGTGGTTTGACCAGCCGGGATTTAGTTGCATCTTTTTCAACATTTTATACACTACGAAAACCATCGCGAAAGCGAGTTTTGATAGGAAATTTAAGAGTATGAGCACTATCGAAGAACGCGTTAAGAAAATCAT